>TARA_R110000796_G_scaffold41772_4_pt1 | contig 279054 bp, 239 predicted proteins | sample TARA_R110000796 | Tara Oceans TARA_R110000796 (sample SAMEA4397815) | marine metagenome | biome: Polar Biome; feature: [SRF] surface water layer (ENVO:00010504); material: water (ENVO:00002006), including particulate matter (ENVO:01000060) such as... | depth 5 m
TGATGTTGCAGGGGAAGGGCTTGAAAAGAATGTTATTTCTGGAGCACTAGATATATTGGTTGACGATGCTACTATCGAGGTTGATGCTACTAACGGACTTCAAATTAAAAATGATGGTGTTACCACTGATAAAATTGTAGATGCGAATGTGACCACTGCTAAAATTGCACCTGGTACTGATGGTCAAGTATTAAAAACCGTAGGCACCGCAGTAACATGGCAAGCCCCTCCATTAAAAGCAATTGGTAAAATAGCTTCAGATGGTACAGTTAATAAATCAAATTTAGGCTCTGGAATAATAACACATACCACAAGTTCAGGTATTTATACTGTAGATATAAGTGCTTTAAGTCTACCTGATGAAGATTATGTTATACAATTAACTTTACTAGGTGCCTCCACTGGTTCAACCATTCAAGTTACATCGCAAACTGCAACGAGTTTTACTATCCAAATTTCTGGAATGCAAAATGTTGATAACACTCCAACATTTCCCACAACTAATTCGATACCCTCTATAGCAGATGATCATATACACAATGTGACAATAACTGAAAGAGAGACTTTACTAATACCAGAAGATGCTGCTTGGTATTTTACAGTAACCGATTTTTAATATGAAGAATTTCATCTGTATTACTTTAGTACTATTTGGTTTTTTTACCAACGCCCAAACCGCATTATCTCATGCGGGTTCTATGCAAATACATAATGGTGCAAGAGTAGGGTTTCATACTAGTTTTATAAATAATGCTCCTTTTGACCAAAATTTAGGTACAGTTGGTTTTTATGGTCCAAACACATTACGTATTGATGGCACTGTAGCACCTGTTTTTTATGATCTTGAAATATATGCTGATCAAGGCGTAACCCTTAACATATCTGCTGATGTTACCAATAATGTGAATTTTATTTATGGTAATATTACAACACCAAAATCATTACAAAATATTTACTTTAGTCTTTTAGCAGATGCCATGTACAATGGTGAAAATAACGATTCTAAAATAGATGGTTACGCATTAATAACCTACCAACAAGCTTATTCTTTTCCAGTAGGCGATAAAACACAATTACGCCCGTTAATTTTAAATTCTAGCACTATAAACTTAACAGCTAAATGTGCCTATTTTTTTGAAGATCCAAATTCGCCGCTATCGTTTTCAGAAACTTTTAACACTGGTGAAAGAGCACGTCAATTAGCTGCTGTAAACACGAATGAGTTTTGGAGATTAGAAAGTAGTGTACCTTCAACAGTTACAATTAGCTGGAACACTCGAAGTAATATTGGCGCACTAACAGATAAGACCGAGAATTTATTGGTAGTCGGCTGGAGTAAAGTAAATCAAGAATGGGAAATTTTAGGTAATAGCGGTGTGAGTGGAGACATAAATAGCGGTATGATTTTTTCAGACACGTTTACTCCTGATGATTATGAAATAGTAACCATTGGTAGTTTGTTAGTTCCTCAAGATCGTTTAACCATCCCTAATTTTTACTTATCCCCTAATGGTGATGGTATTAATGATGCTTTGGTTATTGAAGAACTTGATCTTTCTCCTAACAATACTTTAAAACTATATGACCGTAATGGGTTACTTGTTTTTCAAAAAGAAAACTATTCGAATGAGTTTATCGGTATTTCTAATGTAGATAATTTAGTCATTAATAGAGAACAAGGCTTACCAAGTGGTGTCTATTTTTATGTTGCAAACTTATTAGATTTAGGCTATGAGTTTCAAGGTTTCTTGTATTTAGCGCGATAAACTTAATTTAAAAAATTCTTTATTATTTTTCTTTCAGGCTTCAATTTTATAGGTAGAACTAGTATCTTTAAATTATAGTTTTATGTATAAACAATAATGAGTAAAAATTCCGTTACTACTTTAGTACCTCGTTTAATATCTGCCAAAGAAACTTATCCAGTAAGACATGTTGTTCTTAGAAAAGGAAGACCAATAAGTTCTTGTGCTTTTGAAGGTGATGAATTAGCATCAACTTTTCATATAGGAGGTTTTGTTGATGAAAAATTAGTTGCAGTTGCTTCATTTTTTGAAGCAGATCAAACGCAATATAATTTTCTCAACGCGATACAATTAAGAGGAATGGCAGTTTTAGAAACGTATCATGGCGCTGGTTACGGTCAACAATTATTAACCTATGGTGAGCAATTGGTACACAATAAAAATAAACCAATCCTTTGGATGAATGCTAGAAAATCAGCTTTGGGGTTTTATACCAAATTACACTATCAAACAATTGGTACTGTTTTTGAAATACCATTAGTTGGGGAACATTACGTGTTATTTAAAAATATTTAAGAATGAAGAGAAGATCGTTTATTAAAAAAAGTACCGTTTCGGGATTAGCAATCGCACTTGCACCCAGCATTACTTTTGCACAATCACAAGAAGCCGAATATTCTATAGCAGAACTTATGGGTAAAGCAGATATAGCTTTATATGGAAAAGATATTAATTTAAGAAAAGAAGCGCACGATGCTTTTATAGAAATGAAAAGAGCCGCTTACTCAAGTGGTGTAGATTTAAAAATAGTTTCAAGTTACCGCAGTTTTGATCGTCAACAATTAATTTTTGAACGAAAATTTCAAAAATACACAGATGAAGGCATGGATCCTTTAGATGCTATTAGTAGAATAATCGAATATTCAACTATTCCGGGTACTAGCCGACACCATTGGGGTACTGATATTGATGTTATTGATGGTTATAAAAAAGTTGATGGTGATGTGCTTGTACCATCAAAATATGGCGAAGGAGAACCCTACGCCGATTTTAAAAAATGGATGGATGAAAACTCAGAAAAGTATGGTTTTTATTTAGTTTATACTGATAATCCAAAAAGAAAAGGTTTTAAATACGAGCCTTGGCATTATAGCTATGCTCCTATTTCTATTCCAATGCTAGAAGCCTATCGAAGTAAAAATATTTTACAGCTTTATAAAAAAGAAGATTTTTTAGGGAGTGAGCATTTTAGTTCAGGCTTTCTTAGAAACTATATCATCGATAATATTTTAGATATAAATCCGAAACTTTTATAAGCTTTTCGTATTTTAGAATCCTCTAAAAACTCTAACCATGAACAGAGGCAGTTGGAAAATCAGAATATTTATAGGTCTTGCTATAGTTGCATTTGCATTTATACAGCGTTGTAACAATAGTGAAGAAAACCCATATACAAATCGGGTTCAAAATATAAATATGACTTCTGATCAAGAAATTGCTATTGGTCTACAGAGCAAGCCAGAAATTACACAACAATATGGCGGTTTATATCCAGATGATAGGCTACAATCTTTTGTAGATGCTATCGGAAATAAACTAGTTCAAAATAGTATTGCAAGAGAAACACCTTATAAGTACGATTTTCATTTATTGGCCGATTCAGAAACTATTAATGCTTTTGCATTACCCGGCGGACAAGTATTTATAACCTATGCCCTATTCTCTAAGTTAAACGAATCGCAACTTGCTGGAGTTTTAGGCCATGAAATTGGACACGTGATTGGTCGTCATTCGGCAGAACGTATTGCAGATGGTAATTTTTGGCAAACTATTTCTATGGGAGCATCAGTTGGTGCTGATGCTGGCAATATTGTGAGCAGCATTGGACAAAATACATTACTTACCAATGGCCGCAATGATGAATTAGAAAGCGATGATCTTGGAGTACTTTTTATGATTCAATCGGGCTATAATCCTCATGAAATGATTAATGTAATGGAAATATTAAAAGCCGCTTCAGGTTCAAATAGAGTTCCTGAATTTCAAAGTACACATCCTGATCCTGAAAATAGAATAGAAAAAATTAAAGAGTCTATAGAAAAATACCAAGGACACCAATAATTTAATTCATCAAATAATTAGTAAAATCAACCATACTTTACAGAATTTTATTAGATTTGTAGTATCCCAAACTTTTACGCATTCTCTTTAACCATTATAGCTTTGATTTATAATCATTTAAATGAAACTATATGGGAACACTCGTACACTTCAAAAATGTTTATTTAGAAGCGTTTGAAAACTGTAAACCAACATTCGTTGTTGTTTTACTTAAGATTTACTCGTTATTTTCAGTCGTAATGATATCTATGGCACTCTATGCATTTTTCTATAGAGTTATAAATGGATATGAATTTTAAATTTTCGCTCTTTTACTTGAACACTAGAAGAAGTAACTAAATGAAACAAAAAAACCATCTACAATGTAGATGGTTTTTTTATAACTGCTAGTTAGACAATCGTTCTATTTCTTTTTCCAATTTTCATTAATAACCTCAAGCGCTTCTTGTGCATTAGAGAGTTCAGCATGTTTTTTAATACTCATACCTTTATCACATTTAGTTTTAAGATCTGCTCCATTATCAATTAACACTTGTAAAATATCTGCTTTATTATATCGAGCAGCAAAAATTGCAGGTGTCATACCTAATGATTTTTGATTCACATCTTCTCCTAAAGCAATCATACTTTTTACGGTTTCTATATCACCCTTTAATATGGCGTTACAAAAAGAACTTAACCCTGCTGGTTTAGGATTTACTACAATTTTTTCTGTTGGATCGTTTGAAATAGTTTTAGCTTCTATTGCATTACTAAATAATGCAATACTCATTACGGCAATTGTGATTGTTTTTCTCATGATGTTGATTTTTAATTTGATGAATATCATTTTATTATACTAGTATAGACGAACAATTTTCAATTTTGTTTCACCAAAATTATACAAATAACATTTTTTTAACATACAACACCATTTTCATAATGTAACAATTTTACAAAAAGCTAGTTTAAAAAAGACGTCTCATTTTTAGCATATACAGGCATTTCACCTTATTTTTGATCCTTAAATAAGTAGTTCCATGAACAAAAAAGTAATCTTGATGATTTTGGATGGTTGGGGAAAATCTCCAGATCCAAAAGTTTCGGCAATAGCTAATGCAAACACCCCTTTTATTGATGCTATTCAAGAAGAATATTCTAATGCAAATTTATTAACCTTTGGTATGAATGTTGGCCTTCCTGAAGGTCAAATGGGAAATAGTGAGGTTGGTCACATGAACTTGGGAGCAGGAAGAATTGTATACCAAGATTTAGCGAAAATAAATAAAGCAGTAAAAGAAGATACTTTAAAAGATGAGAACGTTTTAAAGGAAGCTTTTTTATATGCTAAAAAAAATAACAAACCAGTACATTTTGTTGGACTTTTAAGTGATGGTGGTGTTCATAGCCATACTTCACATTTAAAAGGTTTAATAAAAGCAAGTGAAGCTTATGATCTTGACAAGGTTTATATTCATGCATTTACAGACGGTAGAGATGTTGACCCTAAAAGTGGAAAAGGCTATTTAGAAGATATCACTAAATTTTGTACTGATAAAAAAACAAAATTAGCAACAGTTATTGGCCGTTATTATGCAATGGATAGAGATAAACGTTGGGAGCGTGTTAAATTAGCCTATGATCTTTTAGTAAATAATTTAGGTGACAAAACACCAGATATAACATCAGCTATTCAAAAAAGTTATGATGCGGGAATAACAGACGAATTTATTGAACCTATCGTTCTGACATCTACTGATGGCACACCGGTAGCAAAGGTTCAAAACGGAGATGTTCTTATTTTCTTTAATTTTAGAACAGACCGTGGAAGAGAACTTACACAAGTATTGAGTCAAGAAGATATGCATGAACAAAACATGCATAAATTAGACTTATACTACGTTACTATGACCAATTATGATGAATCTTACAAAAAAGTTCATGTGGTTTATGATAAAGATAATATTGTAGAAACTTTAGGTGAAGTATTATCTAAAGCTGGCAAAAAACAAATCAGAATAGCTGAAACAGAAAAATACCCTCATGTTACTTTTTTCTTTAATGGTGGAAGAGAAGTTCCTTTTGATGGAGAACAACGTTTACTTTGCCCTTCTCCAAAAGTAGCAACTTATGATTTGCAGCCAGAAATGAGTGCTTATGACATTAGAGATGCCATTATTCCTGAACTAGAAAAAGGAGATGCCGATTTTGTGTGTTTAAATTTTGCAAATCCTGATATGGTTGGTCATACAGGTGTAATGGAAGCCGCAATAAAAGCTTGTGAAGTTGTAGATAGTTGTGCTGAAGCAGTTATTACGGCGGGATTAAAAAATGGCTATTCAACAATAGTTATTGCCGATCACGGAAATTGTGACACAATGATTAACCCAGATGGAAGTCCAAATACTGCACATACAACTAATCTTGTACCATTAATATTAGTTGATAAAGACCATATCAAAGTTAAAGATGGTGTTTTAGGAGATATTGCACCAACAATTTTAAAGCTAATGGGAGTTCCACAACCTGCATTAATGACACAAAAGTCGTTGGTTTAAAAATTTTATCAAAAAGACTATCTTTGCACTCTTATGATTATAGTAAAAACTGCAGAAGAAATAGAATTAATGCGCGAAAGCGCATTAATAGTTTCAAAGACTTTAGGAATGTTGGCTAGCGAGGTGAAGCCAGGAGTAACAACATTAAAATTAGACGCTCTAGCGGAAACTTTTATTAGAGACCATGGTGCTGTACCAGGATTTTTGGGTTTATATGATTTTCCAAACTCACTATGTATGAGCCCGAATGCTCAAATAGTACATGGTATTCCTAACAATACGCCGCTTGAAGAAGGCGATATTATTTCTATTGATTGCGGTGCTTTTAAAAATGATTTTCATGGAGATCACGCCTACACTTTTGAAGTTGGCGAAGTAGCTCCTGAAATAAAAAAATTATTAGACATTACAAAACAATCACTCTACGTTGGTATTCGCGAATTTAAGCACGGTAATCGTGTAGGCGATGTTGGTTATGCTATTCAAAAGTTCACAGAAGATCATGGTTATGGTGTTGTTAGAGAATTGGTCGGTCATGGCTTAGGACGTAAGATGCATGAAGATCCCGAAATGCCAAATTATGGCAAAAGAGGACGAGGTAAAAAGTTTGTAGAAGGGATGGTCGTAGCTATTGAACCTATGACAAACTTAGGAACTCACAGAATTAAACAATTAAGAGATGGCTGGACCATTTTAACAGCTGACGGCAAGGCAAGTGCTCACTTTGAGCATGATGTTGCATTAGTAAACGGTAAACCTGAACTTTTATCTACGTTCAAATATATTTATGACGCTCTAGGCATTACAAGTAACGAAGAAGATGAGTTTAGACAAGTAATTGCTTAAATTTACGATTAAATCATTTTCTAAAGCTAATTACTAATTTCCTTTTGGGGAATTATATACAAATGAAAAGACTTTTTAAGTATATTCTCAATAGCGTTCCTCGTCCTTTACTTATCAAATTAAGCTATTTGGCAAGACCTATTTTAGCATTTTCTATGAAAGGAGATCGGTATACTGATCCAATTGATGGTAAAAGTTTTAAGAGTTTTTTGCCCTACGGATATGAAAATCCAAGAGAAAATGTGCTATCACCTTCTACATTATCTTTAGAACGACACAGATTATTATGGTTATACCTACAAAATGAAACTGATTTTTTTACGAAAAACTACAAAGTACTTCATTTTGCCCCTGAACAAGCCTTTTACAAGCGTTTTAAAAAGCTAAACCATATAACCTATACCACAACAGATTTAGATTCACCTTTAGCCGATGTAAAAGCAGATATTTGCAATCTGCCTTTTGCAAATAATTCATTTGATATTATTTTTTGCAATCATGTATTAGAGCACATTCCTGATGATACAAAAGCAATGGAAGAATTATTTAGAATTCTTAAACCAAATGGATGGGGAATATTTCAAATTCCTCAGGATCTAAAAAGAGAAACTACTTTTGAAGACAATAGTATTACCGACAAAAAAGAAAGAGCAGCTATTTTTGGACAATATGATCATGTTCGTATTTATGGAAGAGATTATTTTGACAAATTAAGAACAATCGGTTTTACTGTAAATGAAATAGATTACACCGCGCAATTACCAGAAAACGACATTGAAAAACATAGACTAGCAAAAGGAGAAATCATTCCTTTTGTTCGTAAATAAAATTATTGAATAAGTATTTTTTCAAAGCCTTCGGTTGTAAACTTTCTTGTCTCTCCATTTACGGCTACATAGATAATATAAGCTTCTATATCATCATCTTTTAATAACAAATCCATAGAATCATCTAAATCCATTGCCATAAAGGCTGTAGCATACGCATCAGCTTCTGCACAGCTATTTGCTAAAATTGTTACCCCTAAAACATTAGAGCTCTTTGTATAACCCGTTTTTGGATCAACCGTATGCACGAATTTTTTACCTGATATTGGATCTACTCTATAATGCCTGTAATTACCTGAAGAAGCTAAAGCCTTATTATTTAAATTAATTTTAGCTGCTGGAACCGTTCTATCTGTTGCTTGAGGATCATCAATACCAACAACAAATTTTTTGTCTTTTAATTTATTTTCCCCTTTGGCTGTTAGTTCTCCACCAACTTCAATTAAATAATTCTTAATTCCTTTACTTGCTAAAAGTGCTCCAAGTCTATCAACTGCATATCCTTTTGCGATAGCGTTAAAATCGAATAAAATATTTGGATTTGATTTTTTGATTGTATTATCTTGCTCGATCCTTACTTTATCAAATCCTACAAAATCTAAAAGACTATCTACTTTTATACTATCGAGTGCTATTTGTTTGCCAGGACCGAAACCCCATGCATTTACTAAAACTCCAACAGTAGGATCAAAATAACCATTGGTTTTTTTTGAAATATCTTTAGAAAGATTAAATACTTCTTTAAACATTTCATCAACTACAACAGTTGTATCACCTGTATTAATTCTAGAAATATCGGAATTTGGAATATAGGTAGACATAGAATGATTCATGGCATTAAAGACAGAATCTATTTCTTTTTGGTAATCTCTATGAACTGAATCATAAAAAATAATAGAATAACTAGTTCCTAAAGCTGAACCAGAATTTCTATTTTCAACAAAATCTGTTGAACAAGATGATATACCAAGTAAAACAAGTATGCATGCTAGTTGTTTTACAATTTTAAATTTTAACAAGTCCGTCATAGTCAACAATATAATCTTCATTTAAACATACTGATTTATTATAATCCGTAGCATTTACAAGTCCAACACCTGCATAATAGGTGTCTGCTTCGAATTTTAGTGCATGTTCTTTCATTTTGTTTAAATTATCTACATCAATATCTTTTGGATCATTTGGATAATTTATACACTTTACCACAATAAAATGTAGCTTTTTATTTTTTAAGCATACAAACTGCGGATTCTTTTTTAGAGTGCTATTTACTGCCATAAACTCATACCCATCTGCTTCCAATTGTTTACCAACAATATTCATGGCTAGGTTATGTAATTCTTGTTCAGTAAGTGGCTTCATTTTAAATTCATTAAAAAAACCGATAGTTAAAATATCGGCTTAATTACTGTTATATCTTAATTTGAATCAATAGGTATTATCCTCCGAAATCATCAAATCTAATATGCTCATCTGGAATTCCAAAATCTTCTCCCATTTTTTGAACAGCTTTATTCATTAATGGAGGACCACAGAAATACAATTCTATATCTTCAGGTGATTCATGTAAACTTAAATAATTATCAATAACACAATTATGAATAAAGCCAACAAAACCATCGCCTGGAGCATCTATATTTTCTTTTACTTTCCAATTATCTTCTGGCATAGGCTCAGAAAGTGCTAAATAGAATTTAAAATTTGGAAAATCTTTCTCTAATTGTTTAAAATGATCTAGGTAAAATAATTCACGTTTAGAACGACCACCATACCAGTATGAAACTTTTCTATTTGTCTTTAATGTTTTGAATAGATGGTACAAATGAGAACGCATAGGAGCCATTCCTGCACCACCACCTACATATAACATTTCAGATTCTGATTCATTGATAAAGAATTCACCATAAGGACCAGAAATAATTACATCATCACCAGGTTTCAAATTAAAGATATAAGAAGAAGCTATACCTGGATTCACACTCATCCATCCGTTCTTAGCTCTATCCCAAGGTGGGGTAGCAATACGAACATTAAGCATAATCTCTCTACCTTCCGCTGGAAAAGAAGCCATTGAATAAGCTCTTTCAACCGTTTCAGGGTTTTTCATTACTAATGGCCAAAGATTAAATTTATCCCATTCAGCTTGAAATTTATCTGGAGTTTCATGCTCTTCAGGGTGTGCAGTTATATCAATATCTGCATATTTAATTTCACATTCTGGAATTTCAATCTGAATATAACCTCCTGCTTTATAGCCCATATCTTCAGGGATTTCGACTACAAACTCTTTAATAAAAGAAGCTACATTATAATTACGAACTACTTTAGCTGGCCATTTTTTAATTCCAAAAACTTCTTCAGGAATAGTAATTTCCATATCCTGTTTTACTTTCACTTGGCAAGCCAATCGTGCACCGTGATTTAATTCTTTTTTTGAAAAGTGTGGTGTTTCAGTAGGTAATGCCTCACCTCCACCAGAAAGTACGTGACATTCGCATTGAATACATGTTCCACCCCCACCACATGCAGATGGAAGAAATATTTTACTATTCCCTAAGGTAGAAAGCAACGAACTTCCTGAACCTACTTCTATTTTCTTTTCACCATTAATAGTAATGGTTACTGGACCAGAAGGGGATAATTTTTCTTTTGTAAAAAGCAAAAGAGCAACTAATACTAACAAAAGGATTAAAAACGCAACTACGGTTATTACTACGGTTCCGCCTGTACTTGTAGCTAAAATCATTCTTATTTATTTAAAACATGATTATAAGAGACTTCTTTTTCGTCAATCTCCTTATTTATTTTTTTTACTTCTTTTTCTTTCTGAGCCGTTTCTTTAGCTTCAGCTGGCGCTTTATCACTACCACCTGTTAGCATACCTCCAAAACTCATAAAACCGATAGCCATTAATCCTGTAATAATAAAGGTTATACCCAATCCCCTAAGTGGAGCTGGCACATTTGAATATCGTATTTTTTCACGAATTGCAGCAATTGCCAAAATAGCTAAGAACCATCCAATACCGGAAGCAAGACCATAATTAAATGCTAATCCTAAAGTTTGAATATCTCTTGATTGCATAAAAAGTGACCCTCCTAAAATTGCACAGTTTACTGCAATTAATGGTAAAAATATACCTAGTGAATTGTATAATGAAGGAGAAAATTTTTCTACCACAATCTCTACTAATTGTACCATCGTTGCAATGGTAGCAATAAATAGAATAAATGATAAAAAGCTTAAATTATAATCCGCATATTCAGGGCCTAACCAAACTAAGGCTCCGTCTCTTAACAAGTACTGGTCTAATAACCAGTTTAAAGGAACAGTAACTGCCAATACAAATATAACAGCAGCTCCTAAACCAACAGCGGTAGTAACTTTTTTAGATACTGCCAAAAAAGAGCACATTCCCAAGAATGTGGCAAATACCATATTATCAATGAATATGGATTTAAAGAATAACTCTATATGTTCTAACATAATAACAATTTCTTTGTATAACTACTTAATTTTCTTCTACTAATGCTGGATTTCTAGAACGCTGAACCCAAATAATGATTCCCACAACAATTAAGGCCATTGGAGAAAGTAACATAAATCCGTTATTTTCATACCCGATAGCATACAACCCCGTTTTTGCAATAGGATCTCCTAATACTTTAAAGCCCAATAAGGTTCCTGAACCTAATAATTCTCTAAAAAAACCAATGATAATCAGTATCAATCCGTATCCCGCAGCATTACCAATACCATCTAAAAAAGATTTCCAAGGTCCGTTTGCTAATGCAAATGCTTCAAAACGACCCATGATAATACAGTTAGTAATTATTAAGCCCACGAAAACAGAAAGTGTTTTACTTAACTCGTAAGCAAACGCTTTAAGCACTTGATCAACTACAATTACCAAAGCGGCAACGACCACTAATTGCACAATAATTCTAATTTTAGATGGAATGATATTTCGTAATAATGAAATAGCGACATTACCCATTGCTAAAACGAACATCACTGAAAAAGCCATAACTATTGAAGCTTTTAATTCAGCTGTAATTGCTAGTGCAGAACATATACCCAAAACCTGAATTGTAATTGGATTGTTATCTGCTAAAGGATCTAAAATTAATCCTGCATCTTTTTTTGAAAGTAATCCCATAATTATTCTACTCTAATGGTTTGTAAATATCCTTTATATAGGTCCATTGTTTCAGCAATCATGGCTGTAACTCCGTTCCCAGTAATTGTTGCACCTGCAAGTGCATCAACTTCATTATCATCTTTAATCTCATTGGTAGGATCATTATTGCCTTTAGCAACTTTGATACCTGCATATTGATTTCCTTTTAAAATGGTTTCCCCAGCAAAATCATCCATAAAATACCGTTGCTTGATATTTGCTCCTAAACCTGGTGTTTCTCCTTTATGGTCAAAATAAACTCCTTGAACTACCATATGGTCATCTAAAGCAATAAATCCCCAAATAGCATCCCATAAACCTTTTCCATACATAGGAATAATGTAGAATTTTTTTCCATCTTTTTCTCCAACAAATATTGGAAGTTTTGGTGTTTCTCCACTCTTTGCTAATGCAGTTTGCTTTTTCATATCAATCAAATAAGCATTATCATCTTTGGTAACTTTATCACCTTCGATAACTAATTGCTCTTTAATATAATTAGTGAATTCACTTTCTACTTCATTAGCAGGAATAAAATTAACGGTTCCTTCATCAACATTTGCATTCACGCCCATTGCGTAAAGGATATTCTGTTGTTTTTCAAATCGTTCATTTTCCTTAATCTTACCACCTAAGCCTGAAGCTGTAAGTGCTAAAACAGAACCAACTACTACTACCATTACTGCCGCAAAAACTACGGTGTAAACGTTTTTATCTGTGTTAATTGCCATAATTAAACTGTTTCGGCTTTTAATTTTTCTGATTCGCTATCTGCATCAACTGGCAATACAGTAGCATTTTTTAATCGCTTCAATCTTTTATTGATGTTTCCACGGATAACATAATGATCGATAGTTGGCGCAAAAACATTCATTAACAGTATCGCTAAGAATACTCCTTCAGGATATGCAGGATTAAATACTCTAATCATAACGGATATAAATCCTATAAAAAACCCGTAGTACCATTTACCCTTATTTGTTTGGGATCCTGTAACTGGGTCTGTTGCCATATAAACTATACCAAAAGCAAGCCCGCCAACAATTAGATGTTTCCAAAAAGTAAAGCTCATCAAGCCATAAAATTTGCTAGTTTCAGTAATCCAACCTGCATCTACAACTCCATTGAAAATAACACCCATTACTAAAGCGCCTATTACAGCACTTACCATAATTCTCCAGCTCGCTATTTTACTAAAGATTAAGAAAAGACCTCCTAATAAAATTAGAAATGTTGATGTTTCACCAACCGAGCCAGGAATAAATCCAAAGAACATATCCCATGTGGTATACGTCATTTCAGCAGCTCTACCTTGTGCTAAAAAACCTAAAATTGTTTCTCCTGAAATAGCATCTGGAGCACCAGCCATTCTAACCGCATCATACACCCAAACTTTATCACCACTCATCCAAGTTGGATAGGCGAAAAACAAGAAAGCTCTGATTGTTAATGCTGGATTAAGAATATTCATTCCTGTACCACCAAAAACTTCTTTACCAATAACAACACCAAAAGTTACTGCAATAGCAAGCATCCAAAGTGGTGTATCAATAGGAACAATTAAAGGAACTAACATTCCCGTCACCAAATAACCTTCTTCTACTTCATGGCCTTTTATAACTGCAAAAATAAATTCAATTAAAAGTCCAACACCATAAGATACTATTACTAATGGTAAGACTTTTATGATTCCAATCCAGAAATTATCCCACGTTAAAAAGTTTCCAAATACAGAAACTTCACGAATAATTCCTTTTGTTGCATCAATAGCTGCAAAATGCTGATATCCCGCATTGAACATTGAAAACAATAACACTGGAATTAGTGCCATTATCACGGTGTTCATCGTACGTTTTAAATCATCAGCTCCTTTAACATGACCCCCAGAATGTGTAGTTTCATTAGGAGTATACAAAAAAGTATGAAGTGCATTAAAGGCTGGCGCCATTTTTTTGCCTTCGTACTTTTGTTTTAAATCGTGTAATTTACTTTTAAGGCTCATATTTATCCTATTTCTTTTTGTAATAAGTCTAATCCTTCACGTATGATTTTTTGATGTGGTTGTTTAGAGATACAGATAAATTCAGTTAATGAAAAATCTTCAGGGGCAACTTCATATAAGCCTAATTGCTCCATTTCATCTAAATCTTTTACCATACAAGCTTTTAACAATTGCATTGGATAAATATCTAAAGGAAATACCTCTTCGTATTGACCTGTAACCACAAATGCTCTATGTTCTCCATTTGTATTGGTATCTAAATCATATTTCTTTTTAGGTGTTAACCATGAGAAAGTTAATGCTCTTGTTGTAGATACTTTATTAAATACTGGTTTATTCCAACCAAAAAATTCGTAATCATCTCCTTCAGGGATGGCAGTTACAGTATTATTGTAATACCCTAAATAACCATCTTGACTAGATTTTAATCCTGTAAGAACATCACCATTAATAACTCTGAATTTTTCACCATTAACGCCACTCGCGTATAAAAAAGTAGCTATTTCAGAACCTATTTTAGTAGTATAGTATTGTGGTTTTTTAACTGATGAACCTGCAAGAGCAACAATACGCTCTGCATTATATTTACCAGTTAATAACAATTCTCCTATAATAACTAAATCTTGAGGTGTAACCACCCAAACTAATTCTCCTTTATTTATAGGATCTATTTTATTGATAAGTGTACCAACAAGTCCTGCTGGGTGCGGTCCAGAAACCTTATGAAGTTCAACTTCTTTCAAACTTGATAAAGGCGAACTAGAACCACTATATGAAACATGAACTTTACCTGGTGTAAGTTTAGATAAAGCTGTTATCGCTGCTTGTAATTGATTTTCTTTACCTTTAAGTATATAATCTAAATCTGCAGCTAATGGTGCTGAAGCATAACCAGAAACAAATATCGCTTTTGGCGTTGTGTTTGGATTTGCAATAACATCATACGGTCGTTGTTTTATAAAAGGCCAACAACCCGACTTTAATAAAGTAGCTTTAATATCTGATGAAGATGCGTTACTTAGGTTTGGAACTTGATGTTCAATTTGCTCTTGAGTTTTATCAGCCAAAATCTTTAGAGATAATATTCGCCTCCTATCTCCTCTCTTGATTTCAACTAATTCTCCACTCACAGGGGAAACAAAAAGCATATTTTCATGATTTTTGTTGTAGAATAGCGCCTCACCTGCTTTTACTTCTGCGCCTTCTTTTATCAGCATTTTTGGGGAAATCCCATGAAAATCCTGAAGATTTAGGACATAAACATTACTTAAAGGAGCTTTAGATGTAGCTAATTCAGCAGCTCCAACTAAGTTAATGTTCAAGCCTTTTTTAATTCTGATGTCTTTAGACATATTAATGTAGACCTTAGGTTAACAAAATTTACCGCAAAAATAAGACTTAAAAGAAAGTTTTCATAATTATTGTCTATAAATTTATTGCTAATATTGATATACTTTTTTAGGCACTCTTTTTGTTTATCTTTACTAAAAAAATAGCTAATTAAATGCGATTTATTATTAAACTATTGATTTTATTACTTTTTGCTAATTCTATTTTTTGTCAAGCAAAACAAGAAGTAAATCCACCTTCCAACATAAAGTCGATTATTTTTAAAGGCACAACAGATGATCAATTCCCCATTGTTCAATTAGGTGATCCTATTTATTTAGATTTTGATGACATTACTGCTAGCGAACAAGATTATTATTATAAAATTATTCATTGTAATTATGATTGGACTCCATCCGACCTATTAAAATCTCAGTATTTGAACGGAATAGATGATCAAAGAATTACAGATTACGAGAATAGCTACAACACACTCCAACCTTACTCTAATTACAGGCTCACAATTCCTAATGATAATGTAAGGCTAAAAATTAGTGGAAATTACATTTTAGAAGTATACAATAATAATTATGAACTTCAATTTTCAAGACGGTTTTTAGTTTATCAAAATTCAGTTACAGTCGGTGCTGTTGTAAAGCGGACTAGAGATTTTAATTTTATCAATGAAAAACAGGTTGTTCAGGTAGCTATTAATTATGCAGATTTTCAAATTGTAAACCCAAAAAAGGAGGTCAAAATCACCATTTTACAAAATTACCATTGGCCAACTGCATTATATGATATTAAACCACAATTTACCATTGGAAAAGAATTGGTATATAAATATGATGAAGAAACAAGTTTTTTTGGTGGTAATGAATTTTTAAATTTTGATACAAAAGATTTAAGAGCTCCATCTGCAGCAATATCATCTATTGAATTGACCGATATCTACAACCATTATTTATTTACTGATGTTTTCAGAAACGAAAGACCTTATACATATTTTCCTGATATTAATGGAGATTTTGTGGTACGCACATTACAAGGTGATGATTCCTCTAGAGAAGCAGAATACAGCCTAGTACATTTTAGCCTACCTTATAAAGAAGAAATTGGTTTAAACGATGTTTATGTTTTCGGGAAATTCAATAATTACGAATTAAATGATGAAAATAAAATGACTTATAATCCAGAAAACGGATTAATGGAAGCTGCAATAAAGATGAAGCAAGGTTTTTACAATTATAAATATGCAATCAAAACAGATAAAAACATCATCGATTTAAATAAAGTATGTGGCAACTTTCATTTTACAGAAAACAATTATCTCGTTTTAGTTTATTATCGAAGTTTTGGAAATATGTATGATAGTTTAATAGGTATAGGCACTGCAAATTCAAGAAATATCAGTAATTAATGTATATTTATTCCGTTCATAAATCAACCTATGGAAAACGGACTAAAAAACAAACCAAACAGCAGACTTCAACTACAATATCGCGGAGTTGAATGTAGTAATTGCAACCATCCTTTAGATATTAGCGATAAATATTGCCCTAACTGCTCTCAAATAAACAGTAATAAAAAACTTAGCATTAAGGATTTTTTTGATGAGTTTTTTGCTAGCCTTATTTCATATGACTCTAAATTACTAAAAACACTTGCTGCACTATTATTAAGACCAGGACAAATTTCAATAGACTATATTGATGGAAAAAGAGTTAGATATACAAATCCTTTTCGCTTTTTATTAAGTCTTTCTATTATTTACTTTTTATTAGTTAGTTACAATAGTAATTTTTCAGAAATAGATCAATATGCATCCACTAATAATGGAAATATTTTAGATATAGATGGACTTTCATTATTAAACGCAACAAATTCAAACATAAATCTTGATGTAAAAGAAAAAGATGAAGTCTTAAAACAATTTGACTCAATACAACTAAAACAAACTTTAAATAAAACACTAAAATCTAGAGATTCAACAATACTATCAAACCCTAAGCTTTATTTTAAAAATTTAGAAAAGGATAATTTTCTAAAAAGATTTTTTAAAAAAGCAGAGTTTTTTAACACTATAGTTAAGAACGAAAAAATATTTAAATTCAATGTAATTCTAGAAAAATATCAAATAGAAAGCACATTAGAAAATAAGGCTGCTTTTAATGGAGCAAAAGGATTTTTAAAACTAATTAGCCAACCTGGGAGTTTTTTAAATATGGTTATATCAAGATTGCCATTTTTAATATTTTTATTCATACCTGTATTTACTTTATTCATTTGGTTGCTTTATATCAGAAAAAAATATAATTATACCGAACATCTCATATTTAGTTTTCATAATCAATCATTGTTGTTTATATTGCTCATTGTTAGTGCATTGATAGATGCAATTTTTAATCTAGACTTAAGTGCAATATTATTTTTCGTATTCGGTATTTATTTATTTATTTCGATGCGAAAATTTTATAAACAAGGATGGTTTAAAACGTTTGTTAAATTTGGAATACTTAATACAGTTTTTTTTATTTTAGCATTCTTTTCAATTTTTATTCTGGTTGGCACAAGTATATTTACATTTTAAGAAATTATGACTACTCAAATAACAAAAGGCATAAAAATATCGGTAAATACAAGTTTTGAAGGTACATTTTTCAAAAATTACAAAACGCATTATGCTTTTGGCTATACCATTACGATTGAAAATCAAAGTAAAGATTCAGTGCAACTTACATCACGCCATTGGCAAATTTATGATTCTTTAAATGAGCTTGAAGTATTAGATGGCGAGGGAGTCATTGGAAAAAAGCCAGTAATTAAACCTGGGGAATCTCACACCTATAGCTCTGGCTGTTTACTAACATCAACAATTGGTGCTATGAAAGGGCATTATAATATGGTTAATTTTGGCTCTAATGAAAAATTCAGAGTCTATATTCCTACATTTAAATTTAGTGCGCCTTTTACACTAAACTAATTTTTTTACTTTTTATTTACTTTTTTCTACCTATAGGTTTTAGTACCTTTATCCCGACTTTTTAACTAAAATAAAAAAAATGGGTAAAGGATTTTTTCAAGTTCCTACAGCGTTTAATGAACCGATAAAAGGGTATGCTCCAGGATCTTCTGAACGAGAAGACGTATTAAAACAATATAAAGCTTATTTTACAGGTAATGTAGATGTCCCTCTTTACATAGGTAAAGAAGAAATAAAGACAGGTAATACAAAACCTATGTCACCACCTCATGACCATAAGCACATAGTTGGAAACTATCATATAGCAGAAAAGCAACATATTACTAAAGCTATAGAAAACGCATTAGATTCAAGAACTGCTTGGGCAAATTTAGCTTGGGAACAACGTGCAGCAATATTTTTAAAAGCTGCAGAATTAATTGCTGGACCTTATAGAGCAAAAATAAATGCTGCAACAATGATTGCGCAGTCTAAAACAATACATCAAGCTGAAATAGATGCAGCTTGCGAGTTTATTGATTTTTTACGATTTAATGTAGAATACATGTCGCAAATTTATCAAGAACAACCTGATTCTTCAGAGGGTATTTGGAACCGAGTTGAATATCGTCCTTTAGAAGGATTTGTATACGCTATAACTCCATTCAATTTCACTGCAATAGCTGGTAATTTACCAGCAAGTGCAGCGATGATGGGTAACGTTGTTGTATGGAAACCTAGTGACAGTCAAGTATTTTCCGCGAAAGTAATTGTAGATGTATTTAAAGAAGCTGGTCTTCCTGATGGGGTTATAAATGTCGTTTATGGTGATCCAGTTATGATTACTGAAACAATTTTATCAAGTCCAGATTTTGCAGGAATTCATTTCACAGGTTCTACTCATGTTTTTAAAGAATTATGGAAACAAATAGGGAATAATATTCACACCTATAAAACTTATCCTAGAATTGTTGGAGAAACAGGAGGAAAAGATTTTATTGTAGCCCACAAAACAGCAAATCCGAAACAAGTAGCAACTGCAATAGTTAGAGGTGCTTTTGAATTTCAAGGTCAAAAATGTAGTGCAGCTTCAAGAGTATATTTACCAAAATCATTAGCTACAGAAATTTTAGATTTTGTAAAAGCTGATTTAAAATCGATGAATAAGCCTGGTTCACCAGAAGATATGTCTAACTTCATTACAGCAGTTATTCACGAAGGTTCTTTTGACAAACTAGCGAAATACATTGATCAAGCAAAAACAGATTCAGATGCTGAAATAGTCGCTGGTGGTAATTATGACAAATCAAAAGGATACTTTATAGAACCTACTGTTATTGTTACAACAGATCCAAAATACACTACTATGGAAACTGAGCTTTTTGGTCCCGTAGTAACTATTTATGTATATGAAGATACTGATTGGGCTACAACCTTACAATTAGTTGATACTACTTCTGAATACGCCTTAACTGGAGCTGTTTTAGCAACTGATCGTTATGCTATAGATGAAGCTACAAAAGCATTACAAAATTGTGCTGGAAACTTTTATATAAATGACAAACCAACTGGAGCGGTTGTAGGCCAACAGCCATTTGGTGGCGCAAGAGCTTCAGGAACTAATGATAAAGCAGGTTCTGCTCAAAATTTATTACGATGGGTTTCTCCAAGATTAATTAAAGAAACTTTTGTTACTCCAGTAGACTATAGATATCCTTTTTTGGGTGAGTAAAAGATAAGAGAAAAATGATTACATTTATAAATTAAGAACTTATAAACCAGTCTTTTAAACTTAAACTCAACAAAATGAAAATGAAATTTTTAACGATAATAGGAATATTATCAATGTTTAGTGGCTATTTACAAGCACAAGAGAATCTTACGCAAAATACTATCCAAGCTATTTTGACAGGAAACCAGAGTCAAGTCATTCAATTAGCTGAAGCATTTTCAGAAGATCAATACGATTGGAGACCTATGGAAGGTGTTAATTCTGTGCGAGAAGCATTATTACATGTAGCTGGGGCTAATTATTTTTTAATCACAAAATTAGGATTTGCACCACCAGAAGATGTAGACATGATGGGATTATCAGCAATAACTGGAAAAGAAAATGTTATTGAAGCCTTAAAGAAATCTAATAGTTTTGTGCTTGAAAAAATACCTCTTGTAAGTGATGAAAAACTTAATGATGAAGTAGATTTTGGTTTTATGAAAATGAATGTTCTTGGTGGGCTTTTAGCAATCATGGAACATAATGGAGAGCACAAAGGTCAGTTAATAGCTTATGCTAGATCTAACAATGTTGTTCCGCCTTGGAGTAAATAATTATTAGAAAATAGAATTTTAAAAGCCTGTTATTTACTAAAATAAATAGCAGGCTTTTCATTTTTAGGAATATTATAATTTACTGATTTTCAGTTATTAAAATAGCAATTAACATCATATATTTTACTTCAAATGCAATTTCAATGTAAATTTAACGTTAATTAATTGTAAATTAAAAGTAATATTGTAATTTTACATTTATAAAATGATGGATCATGAAAGAAAGACAGCTAAAAAGCACCCAGAAAAAAACTCAAGAACTTAGTTTCAAAGGCATACAAGCATATGTGAAAAATTATGCAAAAACCTGTAGACAATCGTATTTAAGACTATTAAGCATTTAATACAAAAAGAATTGAGTTAAAAAAAAGGATATCTAAAATTTTAGATATCCTTTTTTTTATGATTACCCTCGAAACTTTATGGGTAGATAAACCACTTTTTTAGTATCAAAAAAATCTTCCTTAAAATAATCAGAAAGATTAAATAATTCTGCCGTCTTATAATCTTTTAATTCATCAGATAAATCACCTCCTTTAAGATAGAGAATTCCATTTTTTCTCTCATGAATAGATTCTTTTTTAATCTTTCCTTTTGTCCAATGCACAAATGTTGGCATTGCAGCCACAGCCCTACTTACAATAAAATCAAACTTATTTTTTACATTTTCAACCCTATCATTAATTGTAGTTACATTAGAAATTCCTAATCCTGCAACAACCTCATCAACAACTTTTATTTTTTTACCGATTGCATCTACTAATGTAAAATGTGTTTCAGGAAATAATATTGCAAGCGGAACTCCTGGAAAACCACCACCTGTACCAACATCTAAAACTGATGATCCTGGTAAAAATTGTTGAATTTTTGCAATTCCCAATGAATGCAAAACATGCCGCAAATACAACTCATCAATATCTTTTCTAGAAACTACATTAATCTTCATATTCCAGTCCTTATATAAATCAGCCAACATTGAAAATTTTGCTTTTTGATCTTCAGTTAGTTCAGGAAAATGATTTAACAATACTGTAGCGTCCATATTTACTCTAATTTTTTGACAAAAATAACATATAAAAAATCATAAATATTCCTTTTTTAAGAAGGTATTCTGAATAATACATTATGAATTGACTTATCTTTGTAAAAAACAAAGTTATGAGTACAGAAACCATTCGATTTTCAAGAAAGGATTCAGCCCAATTTTTCAAAACATTGAATAAAAGGGTAAATGATTATTTTAAAGACAATAAAATTAAAAAAACTGGTGATTGGAGATTACATTTAAAAACTGCAGTAATGTTCACCTTATTTTTAGCTCCATACTTTTTGATACTTACTCTAGGATTACCCATTTGGGCTAATTTATTACTTACAATTATAATTGGAGTTGGTATGGCTGGTGTTGGAATGAATGTAATGCATGATGGTAATCATGGCTCATATTCTAACAAAAAATGGATTAACAAATTAATGGGTGGAAGCATTTATATTCTTGCTGGTAACGTATATAACTGGCAAGTACAACACAATGTTTTACATCATACTTATACAAATATACATGAACATGACGAAGATTTAGAAGCTGGTCGTATTTTACGCTTTTCAGAACATGCAGAATGGAGAAAGCATCATAAATTCCAGCATTTTTATTCGGTTTTTCTTTATGGATTATTAACCTTTAATTGGGCAATAACTACAGATTTTCAACAAATGTATAGGTATACAAAACGCAAATTAGCTTACGGTAAGTTACCTAATCCGTTTTTAAACTGGAGTAAACTTGTAGTTACAAAAATAATCTACCTTACTATTTGGATAGTTTTACCTATGTTGATTTTAGATATTGCTTGGTGGCAAATTTTAGTTGGTTTTTTTGTAATGCACTATGTAGCTGGAGTAATTTTAAGTGTAACTTTCCAGCTAGCACATGTTGTTGACCAAGCAGAAACACCACTACCAGATAATACAGGAACTATGAAAAACACTTGGGCAATTCACCAATTGTTCACGACAGTAAATTTTGGAACTAAAAATAAAATAGTAAACTGGTTTACAGGTGGTCTAAATCATCAAGTTGAGCATCATATTTTTCCTAATATTAGTCATGTACATTACACAAAAATTGCAAAAATTGTTAAAGAGACGGCAAAAGAATTTAATTTACCATATAACGAGTACAAGACAACTAGAAAAGCTATAATTTCGCACTTCAATCATTTAAAAGAGCTCGGAAAAAACCCAGCTTTGCAGTATTAGAAAATTATTTTAACGCATGAATAACCAATTATCTGATAGAATTAACAGCTTAGCAACATCAGCCACTCTTGAGATGGCAGCTAAAGCAAGAGAATTAAGAGCAGCAGGAAAAGACATTATTGGGCTTAGTTTAGGAGAGCCAGATTTTAACACCCCTGATTATATTAAAGAGGCAGCGATACAAGCTGTAAATGATAACTACAATTCGTATTCTCCTGTAGATGGATATGTAGATTTAAAAGATGCAATTATCACTAAATTCAAAAGAGATAATAAGCTTACTTATACGCAAGCACAAGTTGTCGTTTCAACAGGAGCAAAACAATCATTATATAATGTAGCTCAAGTTTGTTTAAACAAAGGAGATGAAGTTATCTTACCCTGTCCATATTGGGTAAGTTATAGTGATATTGTAAAACTTGCGGACGGCGTTCCTGTTGAAGTACCCACTTCTTTAGAGAATGATTTTAAAATGACTCCTGCACAATTGGAAGCTGCAATTACACCAAAAACTAAAATGCTTTGGTATAGTTCTCCTTGCAACCCAACGGGATCTATTTATAGCAAAGAAGAATTAAGAGCTCTAGCTGATGTATTACAGAAATACCCACAAATAATTGTGGTTAGTGATGAAATTTACGAGCATATTAATTATGGCGTTACAGCTCATGCCTCAATGGCTGAATTTGATGATATGTACGATCGTACAGTTACCGTAAATGGTGTTGCAAAAGCATTTGCCATGACAGGCTGGAGAATAGGCTATATTGGAGCACCTGCTTATATTGCTCGTGCATGCAATAAATTACAAGGTCAAGTTACAAGTGGAGCTAGTTGTATTGCACAAAGAGCTGTTATTACCGCTTTGCTAGAACCCGTAAGCCGTATTACCTATATGGTCGATAAATTTAAAGAACGTAGAAAATTAATTTTAGGCTTATTGAAAGATATTCCTGGCTTTAAATGCAACGAACCTGAAGGAGCTTTTTATGTTTTCCCTGATGTAACTGCATATTTTGGGAAAACATTGAATGGAACAAAAATTAATAACTCATCAGACTTATCTATGTATTTATTAGAAGCTGCCAATGTAGCTACTGTTGCTGGTGATTCATTTGGAAACAATGACTGTATCCGTATATCATATGCAGCTAGTGAAGCTCAAATCACTGAAGCAATGTCGCGTATTAAAAAAGCAGTTTCATAAAAAAATCCTTTATTTATTTTAAAAGCGCCTCGATTTTCATCGGGGTGCTTTTGTTTTATACTTATCTTAATGTTTTTTGTAGAAAAACTAAATGAAAGTAAATTTCGTCTTTTTGATTTTAGCATTAATTGCTGAAATTATTGGAACAGTTGGCGGCTTTGGTTCATCTGTCTTTTTTGTTCCTATTGGTAATTTTTATTTTGACTTTTATTCTGTTTTAGGCTTAACAGCCATATTTCATCTTTCTAGTAATCTTAGTAAAATATTTTTATTCAAAAAAGGCCTAAACAAAAAGTTATTGCTCAACATAGGAATACCTTCTGTATTATTTGTAATTATTGGAGGTTTTTTATCTAAAATTGTGAATAGTGGTATTTTAGAAATTTTCTTAGGTATATTTTTAGTACTTCTCAGCGGTTTTTTTTTAATCAAAGAAAAAATGATTATCGAAGCTTCTAAAAAAAATGCCATTATTGGAGGATCGCTTTCTGGGTTTTCTGCTGGATTATTAGGGACAGGAGGTGCTATTAGAGGGCTAACAATGGCTGCTTTTAATCTAGAGAAGAGCGTTTTCATAGCCACATCAGCAGTTATAGATTTCATGATAGACTTTTCAAGAACCTTTGTTTATTACAATAACGGATATATTCACAAACATGAGCTAATTTATCTACCATATTTAATTGTGATTGGAATAGTAGGCACCTACATCGGAAAAAAAATACTCACTTATATTCCCCAAAATAAATTTAGAAAAATATCTTTAATATTGATTTTAATAGTTGGAATAGCTACTCTAATTCAATTAATTATAAAAAAAATGTAGGTAATGAAATTTCTAAAACCTTTATGTTTTTTTCCAAAAATAAGGAGTAAATAATATTAGAACTGTAAATAATTCAAGTCTACCAAGTAGCATTAAAAAACCACACCACCATTTACCAAGGTCTGGTAAACTATTAAAATTACTTAATGGATTAAGGGTTCCTAAAGCAGGACCAACATTACCTAAAGAAGATGCTGCTCCACCAATAGCAGAATCAAAATCGAGACCCATTGCACCAAGTCCTAAAGACCCAATGATAAAAGTCAGCATATACAACACAAAGAAAGCTATAATATTATAAACGATATGTTCACGTACCATTTTATTATTATAACGCACAGGGATTACGGCATTGGTATGTAATGTTCTTTTAAATTCTAGTAATCCATTTTTTATAATCAACAAATGTCGCATCACTTTAATTCCACCAGCAGTAGAACCTGCGCATCCCCCTAAAAACATCAATCCAAAAAAGAAAATAGTCAAAAAAGGAGTCCAATTTGTAAAATCGGCAGTTACAAAACCTGTTGTTGTAATGACTGTTAATACTTGAAATAAAGCGTGCCTAAAAGCACTTTCTGCTTCACCTAAAACCATTGGATAATAATCTGTTGTGGGCACATTTGCTTTAAAATAAATAACTAAAGCAGCTATTATAGTAAACCCAACTACAAATATGGTGTAAAACTTAAATTCTTCATCATGCAATACTTTTTGAACTTTTCCTTTAAAAGCATAGTAACTAAGTACAAAATTGCTTCCTGCCAAAAACATAAAAAGAATTATAATATATTGAATCAATGGTTGATTGTTCCAATATGCAGTACTCAAATTTTTTGTTGAAAAACCTCCAGTGGAAAGAGTCGCAAGTGAGTGGTTAATAGCATCAAAAAAGGACATCCCAGCAAGTTTCAATAAAATGGTTTCAGCAATTGTATAGCCAAAATAGATGAACCATAATCTTTTTGCTGTATCTGTAATTCTAGGATGTAATTTATCACTACTTGGTCCTGGAGCTTCGGCAGCAAAAAGTTGCATCCCTCCTATTCCTAATAAAGGTAAAATTGCAATTGCTAAAACAATAATTCCCATACCACCAATCCAGTGGGTTAAACTTCGCCAAAAAAGTATTCCTTCTGGCAAAACTTCTATATCATCTAAAATTGAAGCTCCAGTAGTTGTGTAGCCAGATATAGTTTCAAAAAATGCATTTGTAAAATTAGGTATTGCTCCAGAAAAAAGATAAGGTAAAACTCCTGATAATGACATAACTAGCCACCCAAAAGTTACTATAATATAACCTTCTTTTCGTTTTACTTCTTTTTTATGACCTCTGGTTAAAAACATAGACAGTGTTCCCACAATCATAGTCACAATAGCAGCTAATGTTATTTCTAAAGTAACTCCATCATCATAAATACCACTAAATAATGCAGCAATAATCATAAAACCTCCATTGCAAAGCAATAAGAGACCCATTAAATGAAATATGATCTTGAAATTAAGATTCATTAAAGGAACATTTTTTCGATTTTTGGTATAGCACTTGGAAGACAACAAACCACTACTCTATCACCATGAGAAATTTTAAAATCTCCTAAAGCAATAATACCTACACCATCTTTAACAACACCTCCAATAGTAGCATCTCTTGGAAAATCTAATTCTTTAATTATTTTACCATTTACCGCAGATTCTGGTTTTACTATAAACTCTAAAATCTCAGCATTTAAATTATTCAACCGTGTTAAAGCAACCACCTCACCTCTACGAATGTATCTGAATATATTATTGGCGGCTAGTAATTTTTTATTTATGAGTGTATCTATACCAATAGAATGAGATAATTGAAAATAATCCATATTCTCAACTAATGCAATTGTCTTTTTTATATGTTTAGATTTCGCAACTAAACAGGACATAATATTTGTCTCTGAATTTCCTGTAACGGCTATAAATGCATCCATAGATTCTAAACTTTCTTCTTCAAGAAGCTCAACATTTCTACCATCACCATTAATAATTAAAGCATTTGGCAGTTCATCTGCAAGGTCAAAAGCTTTTTCTTTATTACTTTCAATAAGCTTTACATTAAATCTTTTACTACAAAGATCTCTAGCCGTTTTGTAGCCAACTTTACTTCCACCAAGAATCATAACATTCTTAATCTCTTTCTTAACCATTCCGGTTAATTTATAAAGTTCTTCAACACCTTCTTTAGCAGTTATAAAATACACCTGATCATCTTCTTGAAAAACGGTATCACCTCTTGGAATTAATGTATATTGAGTACCTGTACGCTGTAGAGCTATGGGCATAAAATGTAGCTCAGGAAATATTCGAGCAGCTTCTTTTACCATTTTACCTACAAACGGAGCTGTTTTTGGCAAAGAAACACCAACCATTATCAAGGCTCCTTTTTCAAAATCATACGTATCATTAAATGCAGACTTATTTAGTAGTAGTTGAATTTCAGTAGCAGCTAACTCTTCTGGTGAAATTAATTCATCTATTCCTAATTTTTTAAAATCTATATCCTTGTTATTCTTAAATTCTGTGTTAGATATTCTAGCAATTGTTTTTTTACACCCCAACTGTTTTGCCAGCATACAAAGTATAAGGTTTGTAGTTTCTGATGATGTAACACCAATCACTAAATCTGATTTATCTACTTGGGCATCTTGTAATATAGCTGCTGATGTAGCATCGCCTTTCAAAACTCTAATATCTAAATGAGTATCAGCATAAGCTAAACTCTCTTTAACAGTATCAATTAAAGTAATATTTTGTGATTCGTATGAAAGTAACTTAGCTAAATGAAATCCTACCTCGCCAGCACCTGCTATTATAATTCTCATGTATTAAAAAAATTGTTTTCCATTAACCTAGCTGTCGCTATAAGATAAGTTCAGGTTCATCTATTTAGAATAATCTCAAAAAGGTAAAAGTACGGTTATAACCCATATTATTGAAAAGTTCGCAATAAATTGCATTGCAAAACTACATAAATTAATCTTCTTGTTATTTAAATTGAACAAGTAAAAAACTGAATAACAACTAGTTTATTGTACATTATATCTATAGAAAGCAAATACGAAATTGTATATTTGCCAAAAATTGCAGGCATGAGTATAAAAGTTACTCCTTATAAAAATTCTGATCTAGGCAAAAAAGAGCAAGTAACTCAAATGTTCGATACTATCTCGACAAATTATGATGGTTTAAATCGTGTGATATCATTTGGTATTGATATAAAATGGAGAAAAAGAGTGGTTGCAATACTTAAGAAAAAACAACCTTCAACTATTTTAGATATTGCAACAGGAACGGGAGATTTAGCCATAAACCTTGTAAATACAGGTGCAAAAAAAATAATCGGTCTAGATATATCTTCTGGAATGTTGGCTGTTGGAAAGAAAAAAATTGAAGAAAAAAAACTCAATGACATTATTGAAATGGTTGTCGGCGATAGTGAAAATCTTCCTTTTGATGAAAATACTTTTGATGCAATTACTGTAGCTTTTGGTGTTCGTAATTTTGAAAATTTAGAAGTTGGCTTATCAGAAATATATCGGGTTTTAAAGCCTGAAGGCACTTTGGTTATTCTTGAAACTTCTATTCCATCAAAAACCCCATTTAAACAGGGTTATAATTTTTACACCAAATTTATCTTACCAAAAATTGGAAAAATGTTCTCTAAAGACAATTGTGCCTATGAATATTTATCAGAATCTGCTGCTGTTTTTCCATATGGAAGTGCTTTCAACAATATTTTACAAAAAATTGGGTTTATAGATATAGAGAACAAGCCCCAAACACTTGGGGTAGCTTCTATATATGTAGCTACAAAGTAAGGTATGAAGAATAATTTTTTTATGTTTTTAGGTTTTTTTATATGCCTAACTGCAAATGCTCAGTTTAATGAAAAGCCAATTCTTAACATTGCAACTGAAGACGAAAGACCTTTAAATTGGGGTTATTTTCTTGGGTTTAATCAGTATGACTTTAAATTTGATTATAAAGACATTTCCGAAAATGGAGATAATTTAGTATCTACTTCTACAGGTTTTAATGTGGGATTGATTGGTGAATTAAGATTAAATGAATTTTTAGACCTTCGTTTTGAACCTGGCTTATTCTATACTCAAAGAACCATTGGTTTTAGAGGGTTTTCTGATGAAAGAGATGCGATTAGAGAAGTAAAGTCTACCTATATTAATTTCCCCATACTATTAAAAGTAAGTACAAAAAGATTAGGGAATTGGAAACCATTTGTAATTGGCGGATTTTCAAACTCACTTAATCTTGGTAGTAATGAGGATAACCTTGATGATAATTCTACTGGAACATTCCGAATGAAAAAAAATGTGTACAACTGGGAACTTGGTTTTGGTATAGATTTTTACACAGAATATTTCAAATTTGCCCCATCTATTAGAGGTGTTTTTGCAATCAATAATGAGTTAGTGCCTGATAATAACCCTGATAGCCCATGGACAGGGAATCTTAATGCCATTAGAACTAGAGGAATTTTCGTGAATTTCACCTTTGAATAGTTCACTTTTTAAATTAATTACGCCTAATTTCATTTAGCAGTATAGCTGTTGCAGTTGCAACATTTAGACTTTCTGTTGTTTTTTCTCCAAATTGAGGAATACTAATTTTATTTTTTATTATTTGCGAAATTTCTTCTGAAATACCATTCGCCTCATTACCCATAATTATAATTCCTTTTTTTGGCAACTTTGCAGTATAAATAGAAACTCCATCCATAAAAGTACCATAAATTGGAGCATCAGATTTTTTTAAAAATTCAATCAAATCTATATACGATATAGTTACTCTAGCAATTGATCCCATTGTCGCTTGCAAGACTTTAGGGTTAAAACAATCTACTGTATCTTTTGTGCAAATAATATTTTTAATTCCAAACCAATCACATAATCGTATTATAGTCCCTAAATTTCCTGGATCTTGAACAGTATCTAGTGCAACAACCCAATCATTTACAGCTACCGATTCAAACATTGGCATTTTAAATATTCCTAAATAACCGTTTGGTGTTGAAAGAGTACTTACTCTCTTTAAATCTGTCGCAGTAATCAATTCAGTAAAATTATTATTATTTATAAAATCTAAATCAGTGCTATATAATTTATAAACTTCAATTTTAGAATTTATAAGCTCTTGAATTGTTTTTTTACCTTCAACAACAAATAACTTATGCTGATTTCTTATTTTTTTTTGCTGTAAGCTTTTTATAAATTTTATTTGGCTTTTACCAACCATACAAATAATGTATTTTTGATTCTTAAGAGAATCACAATCGAGTTTGAAAAAAAACACTGTAAAAATAGTCTTAATATTCTTAGGTATTATCATTACCTCTTGTAATGCTTTAAAAAGAGTCGAAGAAGATGAACTTTTACTTATAGGCAATACTATAAATGCTGATGGTAAAAAGGTAAATGACGAAAATGTAAAAAGCCTAATCACTCAAAAACCAAATAGCACTTTATTAGGTTATCCGCTTAGATTAAATCTTTACAATCTCGCAAAAAAAGACCCAGATTCATCTTACCAAGCATGGCTGCATAAAAATGATAAAAGAGAAGAACGATTAACAAAGCTAATTTCAAAAAAACAATTAGATAGTCTTGGAGAATCTTTTATCGTAAAAGGATATAGTGATTGGCTTAAGAAAATTGGAGAGGCACCAGTTATTATTGACACTTCAAAAACCAACAAATCATTAAAAAGAGTAAAAGCTTATTATGGTAATCGTGGTTATTTTAATGCAAATGGGGATTTTAATATAGATAGCTCAAAAAGAAAACAAAGAGCTAAAATAACTTATAATATAAATCTAGGAAAACCTTTTATAGTAGATTCAACTTTTACAAATATAGATTCCCCTGCCTTAGACTCTATCTATAAATCAAATTTAAAGAATTCTTATATCAAAGACAAAACACGATTTGATCTAAATAATTTTACAAACGAAAGAGAAAGACTAACCGATTTATTTAGAAATAATGGTGTTTATAATTTTCAAGAAAGTTCAATTTTTTACAACATTATATCAGATACAACAGCTGCTGCTAATGATCAAAAGATGAATGTTGAATTAAATATTGATAACTTAAAAAAAAGAGGCGATTCTTCGAAAATTGAATACAAAGTTTTCAAATTCAATAAAATAAATATTTTCGCAGATCATTTATATGCAAACGACCCTAAAGATTTAGATTCTGTAAACTATAATGGGTATACAATATATTATAAAGACAAATTAAAATACAAACCAAAAGCCCTTACCGACGCCATTTTTATTGAAAAAGATAGTATTTATAGAGATATAAATAGATTAAGAACATACCGACAAATAAGCAACTTAAACAATTTCAAATATCCAAATATTGAAATTATTCCTGATAGCACTAATACTACTTTAGAGTCTAATATTTATTTAACGGCTAGAGATAAATATTCATTTGCATTTGAAGCAGATGTCACACATTCAAATATTCAATTTGCAGGATTATCATTCACACCATCATTAAGTACAAGAAATATTTTTGGTGGAGCCGAAAATTTAAGCATATCAGGTAGAGCAAATGTTGGTTCCTCAAGTGATCCTAATATTATTGACAATAGATTTTTAAATATTTTAGAATTTGGTGGTGATATTATATTAGATTTTCCAAGAATTTGGCTTCCACTAATTGATACAAAAAAAATTATTCCTTATTATATGCTCCCACAAACAAGAATATCAGTAGGGACAAGCTTTCAGAAAAACATAGGATTAGACAAACAAACTTTCAATACTATCTTGGGATATAATTGGACCCCAAAAACAGAAACTAAAAATGCACTTGAATTATTGAATATTCAATTTGTACGCAATGTAAATCCAGGGCGCTTTTTTGAAGTGTATCAAAACACCTATAGCAGATTGGATGATATTGCTGATAATTTTGAAGCATCTCCAGCTTTATCAACTTTTTATGAAGATCCTGACAATACTGGAGACCCGCACCTAATTATTCCACAAGGAACAACAGGCTTTACAAATGCAATTTTAAATAATGATGTAGCTTCATCAACAAGTGAGTATGATGAAGTTCGAAGCATTGAAGAAAGGCGTGAAAGATTAAGTCAGAATAATTTAATTTTCACTACTAATTATTCCTTTTCAAAAAGCAACAAAACAAGCTTAACCGATAATAGCTTTCATCAGTTTAAATTTAAAATTGAAAGTGCTGGCAACTTATTATCATTAGCTTCAAACGTAATCCCCTTCAACGAAGACGAAAATCAAAATAAGCTCGTATTTGGTGTTCCCTTTTCTCAATATATAAAAACTGAATTCGATTATATAAAACATTGGGATCTTTCACATTCTAATGTTTTAGCATTTAGAAGTTTTTTTGGAATTGCAATTCCATATGGAAACTCAAATAACATTCCTTTCACTAGAAGTTACTTCGCAGGGGGATCATATGACAATAGAGCATGGAGTCCATATTCACTAGGGCCAGGAAGAACAAATAATCTAAATGATTTTAATGAAGCAAACTTAAAATTAGCCTTAAATTTAGAATTTAGATTTCCTATTGCCGGAAATATAAAAGGTGGGTTATTTGCAGATGCTGGAAATATATGGAATGTACTAGACAATGTGGATAATCCTGATGCCACCTTTAACGGAATCAGCTCATTAAAAGATGTAGCTTTAGGAACTGGTTTTGGTATTAGATATGATTTTACTTATTTTATTTTTAGAGTAGATTTCGGTTTTAAAACCTATAATCCTGCCGAAGAAATGTCAAAAAGATGGTTCAGTGGTTACAATTTAGGAAACGCAGTAATACAGATTGGTATTAATTATCCTTTTTAATAGTATTCAAAATTTAATATGCTTAGCGAAATCGTTATAGAAAAACTTAAGAATATCTAGACATTTGTTTACAAACAAAAAGATGAAACCCTCTTAATAATTTTATTACTTTTGTGCTCACATTAACAATAACAAATTCAAGAAAAAAATAAATTATGGCTCATAATATCAAACCTGGAGTTGCAACTGGCGATCAAGTACAAGAGATATTTAATTATGCTAAGAAAAAAGGATTTGCCTTACCTGCAGTAAATGTTATCGGATCTGATACTATAAATGGAGTTCTAGAAACAGCTGCAAGTTTAAATGCTCCTGTTATTATTCAATTTTCAAATGGAGGAGCTCAATTTAATGCTGGAAAAGCATTATCTAATGACGGTCAAAAAGCAGCTATACAAGGTGCAGTTGCAGGAGCTAAACATATCCACCAATTAGCAGAAGCTTATGGAGCTACTGTTATTTTACATACAGACCATTGCGCAAAAAAATTATTACCTTGGATTGATGGACTTCTAGACGCAAGTGAAGAGCATTACGCAGCAACAGGAAAGTCTTTATTTAGTTCTCATATGATAGATTTGTCTGAAGAACCTCTTGAAGAAAATATAGAAATCTGCAAACAATATCTAGCCAGAATGGCAAAAATGGATATGACTTTAGAAATAGAGTTAGGAATTACAGGTGGTGAAGAAGATGGTGTTGATAATTCTGATGTTGATGATTCTAAATTGTATACTCAACCAGAAGAAGTTGCTTATGCGTATGAAGAACTTTCAAAAGTAAGCCCAAGATTTACAATCGCAGCAGCATTTGGGAACGTACATGGTGTATATAAGCCAGGTAATGTAAAATTAACCCCGAAAATTTTAAAAAATTCTCAAGAATATATTTCTGAGAAATACGGAGTAGAACATAATCATATTGATTTTGTATTTCATGGTGGTTCTGGTTCTACAGTCGAAGAAATTCGCGAAGGAATTAGTTATGGAGTTATCAAAATGAATATTGATACCGATTTACAATACGCATTCTTAGAAGGAATTCGCAATTACATTCAAGACAAAAAAGATTTCTTACAATCTCAAATTGGCAACCCAAATGGAGCAGATGAGCCAAATAAGAAATTTTATGATCCAAGAGTCTGGTTACGTGAAGGTGAAAAAACATTTGTAGACCGTCTAAAAAAGGCATTTGCAGACCTTAATAATGTAAATACACTTTAATAATCTTAATATCCGTTTTTAATTAAATATTCAATGTATGTCGTCTTGGTTTAAAAGAAAAGAAAAAGGAATACAAACAGCAACGGAACAAAAAAAAGATACCCCAAAAGGGTTGTGGTATAAATCTCCTACAGGAAAGATTGTTGAATCTGATGATTTAGCAAAAAATTTCTATGTAAGCCCAGAAGATGATTACCATGTTAGAATTGGAAGTAAAGAATATTTCGAAATTCTTTTTGATGATAATAAGTTTAGAGAATTAGATATAAAACTTACTTCTAAAGATCCATTAAAATTCGAGGACACAAAAAAATATGTAGATCGTTTAAAAGCCGCCCAAGCAAAAACAGGACTTCATGATGCTGTTAGAACAGCAGTTGGAAAATCTTTCGGAAAAGATGTCGTGATTTCCTGTATGGACTTTGCATTTATAGGTGGTTCAATGGGTAGCGTAGTAGGTGAGAAAATTGCAAGAGGAATTGATTATTCAATTAAAAAGAAATTACCTTTTGTAATGATTTCAAAATCTGGTGGTGCTCGTATGATGGAAGCTGCCTTATCGTTAATGCAATTAGCAAAGACATCTGCCAAATTAGCACAACTTGCAGAAGCCGGATTACCTTATATATCATTATGTACAGACCCAACAACAGGCGGCACAACAGCTTCTTATGCAATGCTTGGTGATATTAATATATCTGAACCAGGTGCATTAATAGGTTTTGCTGGTCCTAGAGTAGTAAAAGAAGCTACTGGTAAAGAATTACCAGAAGGTTTTCAAACTGCTGAATTTGTTATGGAACATGGCTTTTTAGATTTCATAGTCCACCGAAGAGACCTAAAGAAAAAAATAAATCTTTATATAGATTTAATTCAGAACAATCCTATTAGGTCATAAAAAAAATAATAGTATATTTGCACGCTGATTGAAAATCAATCATATACATAAAAATCATTAAAATAATATTGGAATGTATTTAACAAAAGAAGTAAAAGCTGAAATTTTTAAAACACACGGTGGCGAAGAAAAAAACACTGGTTCTGCTGAAGGGCAAATCGCATTGTTTACACACCGTATTAACCACTTAACTGGTCACCTAAAAAACAACCGTAAAGATTACAATACGGAACGTTCTTTAGTTAAACTAGTAGGTAAAAGAAGAAGCCTTTTAGATTATTTAATTAAGAAAGATATTACAAGATATCGTGCTATAATTAAAGAATTAAACATTAGAAAATAATTTCAAAGGGGGAAAGCATAGCTTCCCCCTTTTTTCTATACTGAACTCGTTTCAGTATCTGATGTTTTTATTGACTCTGAAACGAGTTTAGAGTAAAAAAGCTTGCACATAGTTTTTCATTGGTCACACAACTACAACAGCACAACAACTGTCCGTCTTGAATAAAGACAAAAGACCAAAGTTTAACTAACTTGTAAAAAAGCAAGTTATAAATCGAATTTATGATTCCAAAAGTATTTAAAGAGGTTATTGACCTTGGTGATGGTAGAGAAATTTCTATCGAAACCGGAAAATTAGCAAAACAGGCACATGGTTCTGTTGTTGTTCAGTCTGGAAACTGTATGTTATTATGTACTGTTGTTTCCAATTACAAACAAAGTGATGTGGATTTTCTTCCATTAACTGTAGATTACCGTGAAAAGTTCGCAGCAGCAGGTCGTTATCCAGGAGGTTTCTTCAAAAGAGAAGCAAGACCAAGTGATGGCGAAGTATTAACAATGCGTTTAGTAGATCGTGTATTGCGTCCACTTTTTCCAAAAGATTATCATGCAGAAACACAATTAATGATTCAGTTAATGTCTCATGATGAAAATGTTATGCCTGATGCTATGGCAGGTTTAGCAGCTTCTGCGGCTATTCAATTAAGTGATATTCCTTTTGAAACACCAATTTCAGAAGTGCGTGTTGGTCGTATAAATGGGAAATTCATTATCAACCCAACAATGGCGCAATTAGGAGAATCTGATCTAGATATGGTTATTGGAGCTTCTGCTGATTCAGTAATGATGGTTGAAGGTGAAATGAAAGAGATTTCTGAAGAAGAAATGGTTGAAGCTATCAAATTTGCTCATGATGCTATTAAAATTCAATGCGCTGCACAAATAAAATTAGCTGAAGCCTTTGGTAAAAAAGAAACTCGTGAGTACGAATCAGAAAAAGAAGATGAAGCTATTGAGAAAAAAGTTCGCGAATTAGCATACGATAAAGTATATGCAGTTGCTAAAAAAGCATCAGCTAAACATGAAAGAAGCGCCGCTTTTGATGAAATTAAAGAAGAAGTAAAAGCATCTTTTTCTGAAGAAGAATTAAATGAGTCTGGCGATTTAGTTTCAAAATATTTCTATAAAGCTGAAAAAGCAGCCGTAAGAGATTTAACTTTAAATGAAGGACTTCGTTTAGATGGTCGTAAAACGACTGATATCAGACCAATTTGGTGTGAAGTAAATTATCTGCCTTCTACTCATGGTTCTGCAATATTCACAAGAGGTGAAACTCAAGCATTAGCAACAGTTACATTAGGAACTTCAAGAGAAGCTAATCAAATAGATATGCCCTCTTATGAAGGAGAAGAAACATTCTATTTGCATTACAACTTCCCTCCTTTTTCAACAGGTGAAGCAAGACCTTTAAGAGGCACATCTCGAAGAGAAGTTGGTCATGGTAACTTAGCACAAAGAGCATTAAAAGGAATGATTCCTGCCGATTGCCCTTACACTGTACGCGTTGTTTCAGAAGTATTAGAATCTAATGGTTCTTCATCAATGGCAACAGTTTGTTCTGGTACAATGGCATTAATGGATGCTGGTGTTCAATTAAAAAAACCTGTTTCTGGTATCGCAATGGGTTTAATTACAGATACTGAATCTGGAAAATATGCTGTATTATCAGATATATTAGGTGATGAAGATCATTTAGGTGATATGGATTTTAAAGTTACAGGTACCGAAGATGGTATTACAGCCTGTCAAATGGATATTAAAGTAAAGGGTCTTTCTTATGAAATTCTTGTAAATGCTTTAAAGCAAGCACAATCTGGTCGTCTTCATATTTTAAAGAAGCTCACAGATACAATTGCTCAACCAAATGCTGATGTAAAAGCACATGCACCTAAGATGATTACCAGAAAAATTCCTAACGAGTTTATTGGTGCATTAATTGGTCCTGGTGGAAAAGTGATTCAAGAACTTCAAAAAACTACAAAAACTACTATAGTTATTAATGAAGATCCTGTAACTGAAGAAGGTATTGTAGAAATATTAGGTACAAATCAAGAAGGTATTGATGCTGTATTAGCAAAAATAGATTCTTTATTATTTAAACCAGAAGTTGGCAGTGCTTACGAAGTTAAAGTAATAAAAATGTTAGATTTTGGTGCAGTTGTTGAATATACAGATGCTCCAGGAAATGAAGTTTTATTACACGTTTCTGAATTAGCTTGGGAACGCACAGAAAATGTTTCTGACGTAGTAAAAATGGGTGATGTTTTTGATGTTAAATATTTTGGTGTTGACCCAAAAACACGTAAAGAAAAAGTTTCTCGAAAAGCATTATTACCTAAGCCAGAAGGTTTTGTAGAAAGACCACCGCGCACAAATGATCGTGATCGTGGAGGAAGAAATGACCGAAATAGCTCTAGAGACAATAGAGATAGAAAACCTAGAAGAGATTAATCACTTCTTAAGGAATAGCTTTAAAAGACTTCAATTTTAAAATTGAAGTCTTTTTTTTTGCATTTCAACTAAAAAAAATAAAATAACTGTAATCGATTGTAACATTTTGCTTTTTTCTACGTATAATTTAATGCAGTCTATGCACAACAACATAATTTAGAAAGGATATTTAGATGAGACAGCTAAAGATTACAAAACAGGTTACCAATAGGGAAACCGCTTCGTTAGACAAATACTTACAAGAAATTGGTAAAGTAGATTTAATTACTGCCGATGAGGAAGTAGAATTAGCTCAACGAATTAAAAAAGGTGATCAAGCAGCTTTGGAAAAATTAACCAAAGCTAACTTAAGATTCGTGGTATCGGTTGCAAAACAATACCAAAACCAAGGACTTACACTTCCAGATTTAATTAATGAAGGTAACCTAGGTCTTATTAAAGCTGCTCAACGTTTTGACGAAACTCGTGGATTTAAATTTATTTCGTATGCGGTTTGGTGGATTCGTCAATCGATCTTACAAGCATTAGCGGAGCAATCACGTATCGTACGTTTACCGTTGAACAAAATTGGATCTATCAATAAGATTAATAAAACTTTTGCATTTTTAGAGCAAGCGCATGAGCGTCAGCCTTCTCCTGAAGAGATTGCAAAAGAATTAGATATGACTGTTGAAGATGTGAAGCAATCTTTGAAAAACTCTGGTCGTCACGTCTCTATGGATGCGCCATTAATTGATGGTGAAGATTCAAACCTTTATGATGTACTTCGTAGTGGTGAATCTCCAAATCCAGATCGAGAATTGTTACATGAATCTCTAAGAACAGAAATCGAAAGAGCTTTAGAAACACTAACCCCAAGAGAAGCAGATGTAATTCGTTTGTATTTTGGTCTTGCTGGTCAGCATTCTATGACTTTAGAAGAGATAGGTGAAACCTTTGATTTGACAAGAGAACGTGTTCGTCAAATTAAAGAAAAAGCTATTCGTAGACTAAAACATACTTCAAGAAGTAAAATTTTAAAAACATATCTTGGATAAACCCCAAGCATAAATTACTGTTAAAAATTTCTAAATTGGAAATTTGGACTAAAAATTGTAATTTGTGAACTGTAACAACAGTTATCATGACTGTTCGTTTTTTGATTGATGAATAAACTCCGGCTGATTACCGGAGTTTTTAATTTTACAACACTACACAACTAGTTGAAAATAATAGGGTTAATGGAAAATAACACAAAACAAGAACAACCTAATAATCCGCTTCACGGCATCAAACTTGCCGATATGCTAGAGTTCATAGTAGATAAATATGGCTGGGAAGAACTTGCAATGAAAATTAATATTAATTGCTTTAAAAGTAATCCAACGCTAAAATCAAGCTTAAACTTTCTGCGCAAAACCCCTTGGGCAAGAGAAAAAGTAGAAAATTTATATTTAAAATCTATTAAAAAGTAATGCCACTAAATATTGTTTTATTTGAGCCCGAAATACCTAATAACACAGGTAATATTGGCAGATTAAGTTTAGCATCTGGGAGTCATCTACATTTAGTAAAACCTTTTGGCTTTGAGTTAGATGATAAGCGTTTAAAACGAGCAGGACTCGATTACTGGCAACATATCTCTTTATCTATTTACGAAAGCATAGAAAACTTTTACGCCGAACATGGTAATAAAAATTTAGTCTATTTTTCAAGTCATGGAAAAAAAACGCATTGGGATATTGAATATATAGATGATATGTTTCTAATTTTTGGCAAAGAATCTGTTGGTTTATCAAAAGACATTATTGAAAATAACCAAAACAAGCTTTACAAAATTCCTTTGAATAGTGACCATATTAGAAGTTTGAACTTAGCGAATGCAGTTAGCATTGCTGTATATGAAGGTTTACGACAACTTGGCTAAGTTCTTAATTTAAAAATATATAGATTGAAGATTTTACTTCAAGACATTATTCATACTCTTTAAACTAAACCATCTCAAAATCACTATTTTTGTATAAATATAAAAGTGTAAACTTCAAATGGGGAAAATTAAAATAACACCTTCGCTTTTAGCAGCAGATTTTGGTAATTTACAGCGTGATGTTGAAATGGTTAATGCTAGTGACGCCGATTGGCATCATATTGATATCATGGACGGTGTTTTTGTACCTAATATATCATATGGCATGCCCGTTGTAAAAGCCATTGCCAAACATGCTTCAAAACCATTAGATGTGCACTTAATGATTGTAGACCCTGACCGATATATAAAAACTTTTGCAGAATTAGGTGCTACAAACCTGACTGTACATTATGAAGCCTGTATACATTTACACAGAACTATACAAGCGATAAAAGCAGCAGGCATGAAAGCTGGAGTAGCTTTAAATCCACATACAAATAGTATTTTATTAGAAGATATAATAAATGATATTGATGTTGTATTACTCATGAGTGTGAACCCTGGTTTTGGTGGACAATCATTTATAGAAAATACATATGATAAAATTAAGACTCTAAAAGCACTAATTCAAAAGAAAGGATCTCATGCATTAATAGAGATAGACGGTGGGGTCACATCGGCTAATGCAAAAGCTTTAAAAGATGCTGGCGCTGATGTACTTGTAGCTGGTAGTTTTGTATTTAAAAGTGAAAATCCAACGCTAACTATTAAAAAATTAAAAGAAATTGCAGATTAATGAAGGAATATGATGTAGTAATTGTTGGTGGTGGACCTATTGGAATTGCTTGCGGATTAGAAGCTAAAAAAAAGGGACTTACTTATGTTATTCTAGAAAAAGGACCTATTGTAAATTCACTTTATAATTATCCGATAAACATGCAATTTTTTTCATCTTCAGAGAAATTAGAAATTGATGAAATTCCATTTATTAGTAAAGAAGCTAAGCCAAAACGTAGCGAGGCTTTAGAATATTACCGAAGAATAGTAACTAGCAATAAGTTAAACATAAATCTTTTTGAAAAAGTAGAAACAATTACTAAAGTAAAAGATCTTTTCACGGTTATCAGTACAAAAGAAACTTATTCAACATCAAATATAATTATCGCTACTGGTTTTTATGACATTCCTAATCGCATGGAAATTCCTGGTGAGGATTTGGAAAAAGTCACTCATTACTATAATGACCCTCATTTTTATGCCCAACAAAAAATAGCCGTTGTTGGCGCTAGTAATTCTGCCATTGACGCCGCCCTAGAATGTTACCGAAAAGGTGCCGATGTTACATTAATAATTCGTGGTGATGAAGTTGGAAAGCGGGTAAAATATTGGGTGCGTCCTGATATTATAAATCGCATTGAAGAAGGCAGTATCAAAGCATATTATAATGCCACTTTAAGGGAGATTAAGCCCACCGAAATTACAATCACTACTCCAGAAGGCTTAATTCATATTGAAAACAATTATGTACTTGCCTTAATTGGCTATAAACCTAATTTTGAATTTCTAGAAAAGTTAGGGATTGAATTATCAGATGATGCAAAAAGACTTCCAAATTATAATCCTGAAACTATGGAGACAAATGTAAAAAATCTTTATCTCGCTGGTGTTATTTGTGGTGGAATGGAAACGCATAAATGGTTTATCGAAAATTCAAGAATTCATGCACAGTTAATTATAAGTTCTATCATTAATAAAAAAAAATGATTGAATATCTATCATTGATTACCCTTTGGTAAAATGTAAAAAAATCGGTTAAATTTTAATATAAATTCGCTCCTGTTCCTGGTGTATTAACCACAATCATTAAACAAATGGTAAGTCCTCTAAAAACATCTAGAGACAAAAATCTGTTGCTATTTTTTATCATAGTATTGTTCATACAGAAATAATTATATTTCACTTAAAGTCATTTTTATATACTTAATTATTCAGCATTATCAAAATTACTTTTACTCGACATTTTTAATTCTAAAATCCCCCCGTTGGTGATATCTTGATGTGAAATTTTAAAAGTTCTGAGTGGTTTTTCATTGAAATATATATCTGTTACATAGACATTCTTTGAATTGTTATTTATGCTTCTTATCTCAAAAGTATCACCAGGGTAGTACGCCTTATTTAATTTGATAGTAACTCTGCTAAAAATAGGGCTACCAATTTGATATTCTGGATTTTCTTCGGTTCCACCATTCATCTGAAACAAACCTATTTTCATTAATACAGCCAAACTCCCCATTAAGCCCTGATCTTCATCTCCATTATATCCTCGAGCAGGAGATAAATTAGAAAAAACAGAGTCAACAACTTTTCGGGACCAGTATTGCGTTAAATCAGGTCGCTCTAAGAGATGAAATACGAAGGCAGTCTGAATGGAAGGTTGATTCCCATAATTAATAGGTATTCTACTATATTCAGGATGTAGTTCAGCTTCATGAGAATTCCCTGAAGTGAACCCCAGTTTTTGAGCTGTTTGAAATTGTTGGTTTAATTTTTCAATAGCTTTTTCTTTTCCACCCATCAAATCTGATAAACCCAAAATATCATGAGGCACAAACCAAGTAGCCTGTGCGGCATTCGATTCGACAAATCCATTTTCATATTGGTATGGATCAAATTCCACTTTCCATTTACCTGCTATATCTTTTGGAGCCATCCACCCAACCCTTTTATTAAAAACATTTTTATAGTTTTTAGCTCTATTTAAAAAATAGGATTCTTCTTCTGTTTTATTTAGTTTTTTAGCTAATTGCGCTAAGGTCCAATCTTGATATGCATATTCCATCGTCTGGCTGGCACCATCTTGATGTAGGCCAAAATTACCGTCAGGAAGAGGGCTAGGAACGTAACCATTCTTTATATAATAGCCTAATCCTCCTCCTATACTCGTCGTATGCTCATAGCCTGCTTTTGCCATTAAGCCGTCTGGTATATGATTTTTTTTAAGGGCACTATACACCTCTTCTAAATTGCTCTTGAAAATATTTTTTTGAATAGCACTCACGACAAAAGGTGTTGATGAAGATCCTGTCATCACATAAGTATAATTACCTCCTGAAGGTCCCCGAGGAAGTAATCCACCATCCTTATAATATTGCATTAGCGAATGAGTAAAATCTTCCATAATCTCAGGATAAACAAGTCCCCAAAGTGTATTTATTGTCCATTGAGCACCCCAAAAGGAATCGGAATTATATTGGTTGAATTTTGGTCTTCCGAAAGCATCTAATGGAATATGACCTACTCTAAATTTTTCTTTTGTATTATCAGGGTAGGCCCCATTAAAATCGCTAATAGTTCTTCTGCCCTGTAAAGCGTGCCATAGGTCGGTATAAAATCTTCTTTGACTTTCCTCAGTACCTCCTTCTACTTTAACCCTACCTAATAAATCGTTCCACTCATTTTTTGATGCTGTCACCACTTCATCAAAATCCCAATCTGGTAATTCTTCTTGAATATTGATATTTGCATTTTCAACTGATGTATATGAAATACCAACTTTCATTAACACTTTCTCGTCTAATTCATTCAGATTAATTAAATAATTCTTGGTTACACTATCTTGTACAATTGATGAAATAGGAGTGTTAAATATAATTTTAAAATATACTGTTAATGGCTTTGGACGGCGGCTTGTTTGCTTCATCACCAGCTTCCCTGAAAGTTCTTTATTAGAGTTTTTTTCTATAGTCCCATCAATATTTTCACAGGGACCTAATACTGTATTTAAATTAAAAAGTAGCGCTTTGTTTTTAGGGTCATCATACTTATATCTATGAAATCCTACTCTTTTAGTACTTGTTAATTCTGCCTTAATATTGTATCGATCAAGTTCTAAATAATGATACCCTGGCATCACTTTTTCTTTGGAATGACTGAATTTAGAATAAAAATCAGTAAATATATTTGTTTGATTTTGTTTTGAAACGGTTATTGGCATTATGGAAAGTCCCGACATTTGCCAAGCATGAATATGGCTAAAGCCTTTAATGGTATCTGTTTTGTAATGATAACCACTTCCCCAAGCTCCTTTTATTTTTGTATCAGGACTCAAATTCACCATCCCAAAGGGACGATTAGCTGATGAAAAGAAAAACCATCTAGAATTTTCCGTATCCAAGAGAGGATATACCTTATTTACAAAATCTATAGAATCTTGTTTTAGTAAAGAAACATCTTTTTCATTTTTACACGATACCATTAAAAAAATAAAAAACACTATTCCTACTATAGCGTTAAAATAAATGGTTTTTAATTTCATTTAAGATGTATCTACAATGCCATTTTTATGAGATAAACAGCACTACATTTATAAAGTTTAAAATAAGTAAAATAATTCAATACGCATTTTTTCTGAGGATATTATTATTTATAACTGTGCTTTACCTTTTAAAAAAAGGATTTTCAATGTATTTGAAGGAGTGTTGTACTCTGCTTATAAAGCAGCTTTTTTTAAATATAGAGAAGATGAGTACTGTTCAATACCACGTAAATTACTCATTATTAGAAACTTCATGTTTTATAGTTACCAGTATAGTTTGCCTCAAAAAATTTATTAAATTTATAGAAATTAAAAAAATAACTCATGGAAAATAGCCTTAAAAAAAATATTTCAAACCCCATGGAAAATATTGATGATTGGGAAGAAAATTTAAAAGAACGTTATCCAGATCCAGAAAACTCAACTAAAGAGAAAGAAGAATTTCGCAATTATGTTGATTCGGAAAGAGTAGAAACAGTCAAGGAGTTTTATCGAATTAACCACCAATACCAAACCTATAATTTTGTTTGTCAAAAAGAAGATGAATTTTTAAAATTTGGTAAAAAAGAAATGTCGCTTTGGGAAGCGGTAGATTTTTTAAATACGCTAGTAGATGATAGTGACCCAGATATAGATTTAGACCAACTTCAACATTTATTGCAAACTTCAGAAGCTATTAGAGCCGATGGGCATCCAGATTGGTTTGTACTTACTGGCTTTTTGCATGATGTGGGTAAAGTTTTGTGTTTATTCGGAGAACCTCAATGGGCTGTTGTTGGCGATACTTTTCCTGTAGGATGTAAATTTTCAGATAAAATAGTATATCCAGAATTTTTTGATATCAACCCTGATTCAACTAATACAAAATACAACACTAAATATGGCATATACAGTCCAAATTGTGGTTTAGATCAAGTTAAAATGAGTTGGGGGCATGATGAATATTTATACCAAATAATGAAAGATTTTCTACCTGAACCAGCACTATATATGATTCGATATCATTCATTTTATGCACAACATCGTGAAAATGCCTATACCCATTTAATGAATGAAAAGGATATTGAAATGTTTGAGTGGGTGAAAAAATTTAATCCCTACGATTTATATACCAAAGCACCTGTAAAACCAGATACAAAAGCGCTTAAGCCTTACTATGAACAATTAGTTAAAAAATATTTGCCAGAAGTATTGAAATTTTAAATTAAGAATACCAACCAAACCATTATTTGAAATGTTATATACGTATATTGGCTTTTTTGGCTTCACGTTATTCGTTATTTTTTATACCACTTACAAACTTCGAAAAGATAATTTTACAACCTCAAAAGGATATTTTTTAGCGGGTAAGAGTTTAACGGGTCCTGTAATTGCAGGATCTATGATACTTACAAACATATCGACAGAACATTTAATTGGTATGAATGGTAGCTCTTACAAAAATGGAATAATTGTAATTGCTTGGGAAGTCACCTCTGCCATTGCATTAGTTATAGCAGCTATATATTTTATTCCGAAATTCATAAAAATGGGATTAACCACAATCCCTGAATTTTTGGAGAAGCGTTTTGATAGCACAATCAGATCAGTAGTTGCTTTTTTATTAATGTCTTCATTTGTAATTACCTTATTGCCTATTGTTTTATACACAGGTGCTATTAATATTGAAAGTGTTTTTGATTTTTCAGAATTGTTCCAAATTTCAAAAGAACAATCCCTGCTTTATACGGTTCTTATTATAGGCGTTATAGGCTCATTATATGCCATTTTTGGAGGTTTAAAAGCTGTTGCTTATTCTGATTCACTTAACGGGATTGGTTTACTTTTAGGTGGATTATTAATCCCTCTTATTGCTCTTTATCAAATTGGAAATGGCGATATGTTTAGCGGATTAAGTACGGTATACCATTTTGCTCCAGATAAATTTGATATTATAGGCAAACCTGATTCTGTTTTACCCTTCTCTGTGCTTTTTACAGGTTTAATGATAAATCAGCTCTATTTCTGGGGAATGAATCAAGCTATTATCCAAAGAGCTTTTGGGGCTAAAAATTTAGTTGAGGCTCAAAAAGGTCTTATTTATACTGGTGTTTTAAAATTATTTGTCCCTGCTATTATTGTACTTCCAGGCCTAATTTCATTTTATTATTTTCAAGACCAATACTATAGTACTCCCGATTTAATTTATCCGCTTTTAGTAAAAAAAGTATTGCCTAGCTATTTGTATGGATTCTTTGCAGCTGTTATTTTAGGAGCTGTACTTAGTACATTTAACAGTGTCCTAAATTCTGCCAGCACAATTTTCTGTTTAGATATCTACAAAAAAAATATAGATAAAAATGCCTCTGATGCTAAACTCGTAAAATATGGCAAATTATCATCGGTGGTATTAGCTCTTATTGCTATTGCTGTTGCTCCTTTAGTAGCTTATGCTCCCGATGGTCTATACCAACTCTTACAACAATTAAATGGCATCTTTTTTATTCCAATTTCTTCTATAATTCTAGCGGGCATCTTTTTTAAACAAATTAATAGCATAGGTGCTAAAAGCGGTCTTTTTTTTGGGTTTGTATTTTACATTCTCACCACCTTTATTTTAGATTTAAATATTCATTTTGTACACCTTTGGGGAATAGAATTTGTTTTAAATTTTATGATCATGTTTTTAGTTTCTAAACTTTTCCCGACCAATGAGGTTCATCCAGAGATGGATAATATCAAGGAAGAAAAATCGTGGCCAGCTGTTACTATATCAGGGTTCATCCTCATATTTTTAACTATATTAATATATATCCTACTTTCATAATTTGAAACAGATATTTAAATATACTTCGCCAATTTTCTAACAAGAAATTTTAAAATTATTTTACTGACAAAAGCTTCATCTAAAAATTAAAAATCTAGTCTTCGTTAGATATTTGGATTGACTTTAAAGGAGCCGTTAAACTATCTAAAATTATAGAGTCTGTCTTTATAGTTATAGGTACAATTCCTTGAACTGAATCTATCTCAATAGGCATTTCAGACAATAATTTTAAAGAATCTCTAATTCGTAAATCTCTGAGATAAGTACTATCAGCTTTTGCAAATTCAAATGCTTCTTTTGCATCAAGTTCTATAAAAGGAGGGCAAGGAAAATAATCAAAATCATACTCAAAATTAGTAAGTATAGGTCTTTTCCAATAGCTCAAACTTTTAAATATGGATGCTACTATCGGTAATGCTGTATTGGCTCCAGAACCCATTCTTGTGGTAGAAAACTGAACACGTTTATCATAAGTACCTACCCAAGAACCTATAACAAGCTCTGGGGAAGCTCCAATAAACCAACCATCTCCATTATTTTGTGTAGTTCCTGTTTTTCCAATAATATTATAGGGTATTTCGTAACCAGAAATTCTAGAAGCTGTTCCTCCAGTTACTACTCCTTCCATCATTTTTTGAAGTTCTTTTACATGCTCTGCACTTGCAACTCTGCCATAATAGGCTGGCTTAGTTTCGAACAAGACTTTTCCTTGATCATTTACTATGCGCTCAATCGCATAAGGCTTAATTTTGTTTCCACCGTTAGAAATAGATGCATATGCAGTCACCATTTCTAGCAAGCTAATATCAGCAGTACCTAATACAATTGAGGGCACTTTAGGTAAGTTTGTCTCAATTCCCATTTTCTTAGCTTGATTAAGCACTCTTTCTACCCCAGTTTTTAATTGAATAGCTACAGAAACTGTATTCACCGAATTTGCCAAAGCACCATGCATACTATAACTACCACCGTAACCACCACTTGAATTTCTTGGTTGCCAATCTTCATATTTTGAATACGTCACAAGATTATTATCATAATAATCACAAGGTTCTTGTCCCGATTCTAATGCTGTTAAATATGTAATAGGTTTAAATGTTGAACCAACCTGCCGAGGAGTTTTAATATTATCTATTTGGCTAAAACCATAATCAATACCACCAACATATCCCATAATTCGACCTGAAGTACTGCTCAATACCAACACGCTCGCATGCAATCTATCAATACTTTTCGCGATAGAATCTTCTAAGGACTGTAATTCGTTTTCATAACCTTTACCAACAACCCAATATTTTCTATTCTTCTTTTTTAGAATAAAAGCTTTTATATCTTCTTCTGATTTCCCTAAACTTTTCAGCCTTTTAACTTCTAGGTCTTGATTTACTAAACTTTCCAATAACGCTTGTTTCCCTCCCTCTATAGTTGCTGCATCCCAATATTTATCCATCAGCTTTTGCAAACTAATCATTTGACGATCTAAGGACTTTTCAGCGTATTTCTGGATAGAAGTATTTAATGTGGTGTAAATACTTAATCCATCGGCCTCTATATCATATATGTGACCATCATCAGCAGGGTTATCTTCAGCCCATTTTGAAAATTCGTCCGCAACTAAATCTTTAAAGTAAGAGGAAAAAGCAGACGTTTTTTTGGGTAACTGATAATCTAAAACTAAAGCTGTTTTTGAAGCTTCCGTTTTTTCTTCTTCTGTCAAGAACCCATATTTTTGCATCTGACTTAATACAACATTTCTTCTTAATGTAGCTCTTTCTGGATTTACACGAGGACTATAATAGGATGGTGCTTTTAAAAGTCCGACTAAAGTGGCGCATTCTGGTAATGTCAACTTTTCTGGAGGTTTATTAAAAAAACGTTGCGAAGCTTTTTCAATTCCATAAATATTTTCACCAAAAGAAACCGTATTAAAATACAATAGAAGAATATCATCTTTATCATAAATATGTTCCAAGCGTTTTGCAATAAAAATTTCTCTAATTTTATTTATCGGAGTAGATAAGAAAAATTGTTTTTGCCTTCCAAAAATATTCTTTGCTACCTGCTGGGTAACGGTACTACCGCCTCCTGCATTTTGTCTTAAAATAATTGATTTTATAAATACTCGACCATAACTTTTATAATCTATACCACTATGAGAATAAAAACGACTATCTTCTGTAGCTACTAATGCCTCCTTTAAATTAGTAGTTATTTGACTACTATCTGCATTTGATCTGTTTTGAAGATAATAATAACCAATTGGTTCATTATTTGAAGCATATAAAGTAGATGTAATTGGATTTTTTAATTGCTTTAAATATTCTTTAGAAGGCAACCTGCCAAAAACTCCGAAATAAATAAGAAAAATAAATACTATTGAAAAAATAAAACCGCTCCCAATCAAGTAAAAAAAACTTTTAAAAGGATGCTTTCTAATGAATTGGAATAAGGTTTTACTCTTATCGACAAGTATAGATTTTATATTCTCAAAAGCCTCCATTACTAAAATATACGGTTATCATTATCCTATAAATATATATAGAATGCTTTAATAAAATTAGCATATTTTTTAACTAAAGTACATTAGGTTTAAAATACAGACGAAACAACTTCAATTTAGGTATTAAAAAACCAAATATTAACCAGATTTTCAATCTTGTTTTTTCTGATAGGGAATATAATTTTCCCACTCTGTTGGCGTAAAAGTATCTTTGAGAGCAATTGCTAATAAAGACTTGAAAACACTTTCACCATTATCACTATTGGTCATAATCATTATCCCCTTTTTCGCTTTTGGAAAAAGAATAGCATAATGCTGAAAGCCATTACCATGCCCCTCTTTAAATACTCCAAAACCATAAGGTGTTTGCAAAACACCCCAACCTAATCCATAACTTAATGCTATTTTATCATTAGTGGTTGAATCTTTTAATGCCAAAGGACCGAATTGTTTAATAGACCGAATTTGAATTTGTGGCTTAAATAATTCATTCCAAGATTTTTCTGATAAAATTTTATGATTCAATACTGCTTCTAAAAATTTTGTATAATCTGAAGAAGTTGTTTCTAATGTACCTCCGCCCCTTGGCTCATTATCTTTATCTTTTTCATACCGTTTATCATTACTATCATAACCAAATGCAAAATCTTTTTCGTAACCTGGCTGCCATTTATAACTAGAATTATTCATATTTAATGGCTCGAAAATTATTTTTTGCGCTAGTTCTTCTAAATTTTTATTAAGTAGATGTTCTAAAATTACCTGTAAATAAATAAATCCTTCTCCAGAATAGCTAAATCTAGTTCCTGGTTCTCCATGAACTCTTAACTGATAATCGGGTTCAAACCATCTAGAATTTGCAAACCCTGTAGTATGAGTTAAACACATTCTAGCTGTTATTTTAGAATATAAGCTATCGTTCACTAAAGCAGAAAAATCATCATGCCAACGTGTCTTAGATGGGTATTCATATATTTTTTTTGGTAAATAAGATTCTAATGGCGTATCTAAATCTATTACCCCATCTTCAACTAGTTTCATCACTAACACTCCAAACACAGCCTTACTAAATGATGCTCCATAAATATTCGTGCTATCCGTTAGTTTTAATTTCTTTTCGTAATCTTTATATCCAAAAGTTTTTTGATAAGTAACCTTGTTATTGTCAAAAACAGTAACTGCCATACCATGTACATTCGCTTCATCAATTAATTGATGTATAGAAGCCGTCAACGAGTCTTTAGCTATTATTGTACTATCTAAGCGCACTATATTCTTTGTCTTATCTGAAGTACAACCCATCATTAGAAATAAACAGCCAACTAATACAGAAAATAATTTTACGCTAGTAGTTTTCGACTTTTTTAGAAATGGAATTGAAAATGGATAAAAGCATTTTTGCGAATTAACAGCCGTTATAATATTATAAAGTGTTACAATAATACTAAATGGAATCACTGCAATAAAAATAAAAAATCCCCAGCCTTCAATAGTAAATAATAGTATAAATGAAATTATATACAATAGCGTCATACTTATTTGAAAATTAATGACTTTCATACCATGTATATCATAAATTGAATTATCCTCTCGTTTATGAATCCATAAAAATAATGGAAAAAGAATATTGCATAATGGAAGTATCAAACCCAAAACTGGAGTACCATGAAGTAATAAAAGCCATTTTTTCTGAATATTTTCTTCTTTCGGATTTTCTAATATCAATAAATCATCAACCTCAACATGTAAAGCAGCAGCTAATAATTTAATAGTTTGTAAATGTGGATTTACTTCTCCTTTTTCTATGCGTTGTATTGTTCGAACGGTAACTTGAGTTTTATCTGACAACTCTTCTTGAGTATAGCCTTTTAATTTTCGCTGATAAACCAAATTTTTTGCAATTGATTGTGTTTCCATAATTGTAATTTTATTTGGTACAAAGCTATGGGTATAAGTGCTACTTTATGGCGACATATAAGTGTCACCTACCTGTCATTTAGCTATTTTTAAAGGGTATTTAAGACCAAATCGTCTAAAATTAAAAAAACATATTAATCAAAGCCAAACCTAATTACTTTTATATTTTCATTAAAAATAACTAATTAAACTAAAAAGTAATTATTTTTAAAAAAAGCTTCACTTTGAAACTAAAAAGTCCTAGTTTACAAATTCGAAAACATGAATTTGTAAACTAGGACTTTTATTGGTGACCGCGAAGGGGTTCAAATTTTAATTCTATTTATTCTTTATAATAAATGAAACCCCCTAAATTCAAGATAATCAAATTTTTTATCTACATATAATTACATATAGTTACATATAAATACTAAATTTACGTTACAAAATATGTTACACACTTTTAATTTGTAACGTGAAATTTTTATCATGAGCAGTTTTAGTTTTTATTATAGAAGTAAAAAGAAAACCTCTAATATATCAATAAGATTTATTCACAAAGATTTAGATTATGTAATTCGAACTCCTTTTGTTTCAAATAGAGAATATTGGATAGTAAAAACAACTAAAAATAATCAGCTAATTAATAAGCACAAAAGAGTTGAAAATCTAAAAGGTGACACCAATTTAAAAGTCCACAAAGCTAAACTAATAAACTTCAAAGAAAACCTAGAAGCGTTATTTATTAAAGACTTAGCAAACGGTAAGGCAATTACAAAAGAATGGATTAAGAATGCTATAAAAGAAAATCATTCAATAATTGAGGGAGCTGAAGAAACAAGTAAGGAATACCAAAACATTTTAAAGGAAAAAGAGAAACAAGAATTAATTAAAAAGCAGAATCTTTTGAAAGAAACTGTTACTTCGATATATGAAAAATACAGTTCCAATCAAGGCGAGTTAAAAAAATTCAAAACTAGCTATCAATGGGTCGTCAAATTTGAAAACTATCGTTCACAAATTTTTGAAATTTTGGATTTTAATCAACAATTCATTGATTCATTTAAATCATGGGCTACAATTGAAGAATCTTATAGAATATCGACTGCAATAAACCATTTAAAAAGAATAAAAAGAGCTATTGAATATGCATACTATAATGACACAAACGAAATAATAAAAGTACACAAACAGCTACCTAATTTAAAATTTACAAATTCAAATGAATCAGAAAAAAGCAATGAAAAAATAGTTGTCGCATTAAATTTCAATGAATTAGATAAAATTGAACAATTAGATTTTTCTGCTACAAAAACACTTGAAGCCGTTCAAAAATGCATATTGATTGGTTGTGAAACAGGCTTAAGATTTTCAGACTTTAACAAACTAAATAAGGAAAATTATAAAAAGTCAATAGATGGAATCGAATATTGGGAGTTTAAAACCAGTAAAACAAATAAATGGGTACAAATAACAAACACTAATCGACTTAAACACTTAATTAATAAATTTGGGTTACCGAATACTAATTATAGTCATAATGACGATATAAAACTAAACAGAGTAATTAAAAAAATTTGTAAAAAGGCTGAAATAAACGATTTAATTGAAGGAGATTTAGCAATATCTGAGAAGCAAGATAATGGTAATTTCAAAAGACGTTTGATAAGAGGTAGATACCCAAAATTTAAATTAATGACCACAAGAACTTTTAGACGTTCTTTTGCTACAAATTATTATGGGAAAATTGATATAAATCATATTATGAGAGTTACTGGTCATACGACCGAAAAAATGTTGAGAAATTATATTAATGTGACTGATGACAGAAATATTTCTATAGGATATAAAAGCATCAATGAGTACCACAAAAAGAGAACCGAAGAAACAAAACTTAAGAAAGTTGAATAAATGAATAAAACATTAAATAAAATAAATGAAAACATAGAAAAACTTACATCATCATTAGATTTAATCACCATAGATAAGCATAAAAAAAACACAATTAACTTAATTAATAAATTGTTTTATGATGTTATTGAATCTAATGAGCTTAAAGAATATTTTTCAACTATTCTCAACTCATTTGTTTTAAAAAAAATATCTGAAAGAATTGAAAACTTAACTAAGATATTGCCATCTATAATTCATAGAGAGAATTTTATTGAAGAAAGAGTAATTATTAGTCTTAATGATTTAAAAGGTCAACTAATAAGAAGCTATAGTGCTATATTAAAAGACTCTTCCGAATTTAACAATTACAAAAGTGAACTAACCAATAAAAATGTTTTAAAAAGAGATTTTTTACTTAATCCTTATTATTCATACAATAGTGACGAATTTATTGAAGATATAGCTCCAAGAAACTTTGAAAAATTAATTGACAAAGGTTTAGATGACACAATTCAATTTTTCAAAAACTCTTTTGAAGGAGATTACGACAAAGAGCGATCAAGACAACAATTAACAAGATATATTGTAGAGATCGACAACAAAATCAATATACTTTCTAAATTAATTTTCTTGAATAATGAAAAATTAAAAAAATTAAAAAATAATATTTCAAATGATGAATGTGAAGACAACACTTTAGATAATAAAACTGAGATTAATATCAATATGTTTGACAATGACTTAAATCAAATTATGTTTTTGAATAAAACTATATTAAATGATGAATATTTAAATTCTATCCTCATAAAATTTAAAAAATATGCATTTAAAGCTTATCCATTTTTAAATAATACAATTAATAACAATGGGTTAAATTACAAAAATGTATTTGGTAAATTTAATAATCAGTTATTGATAGACTTATACGAAGAGTTTAAATTCTTTCTTGAAATAAATACAAATGTTGATGAATTTGTTGAAGTTTTTACTAAAACAGAAAACCGTATTGGTAAAAAAATTAATTTAACTAATGGAATTTTAGATGACTATGGCTCAATAATTACAAAATTATACCCTTACTTTTCTAAGCCTGATTTTAATGTTAAAAAAGATTACGATAGTTGGTGGGCAGAAAATTTTACTTTTAATGGTGTCGAAAAGGATGTCAAATCCATAGGCAAAATTAAAAACCCACATTCATATAAACATATCTCTCAAATACAACAAATTATAGCCGTTCTAGAATAATTAAAGACCATACCCCTAAGTTTCCCCTAAATATAAATTTAAGAACATCAATAAAATAGCACCTTGACAGGTGCTATTTTTTTTTACAATCAAGTTAAACCCCAAATTTCCCAAGTTTTTTTTGTGCTATTAATAATTAAAAAAATAATAGTATGGATCAATTACAATTAGTTACAATTCCAACAACTCAATTATTCGAGTTGATTAACCAAAGCTTAAAAGAGCAAATCAAAAAATTAAAACAAGATTTATCTGAAAAACTAAATGAGACTTTATTAACAAGACCAGAGACTGCTCAATTACTAAAAATTAGCACAAGCACACTCTCAAAATGGACTAGTGATGGCACATTGACTTCACACGGTATTGGTGGACGAGTTTACTATAAGCGTTCAGAAATTGACAAAGCATTAATAAAACTAACATAGTTGATCATGAGCAAAGGTTTTAATTTCATCATACCTAAACAATTAAGTGTTGAGGTTATAGAACAATCAAAAGGTGTTGAATTCATAAATATAGATTTAGCTCTTTTTTTAATTAACCAAATTTTTAATGGAAATAAAGAAAATGAATACAAGAGGCTGTGTAGTGATATTTTAAAGACTTTAAACACTCAAAAGTACAAATACACTGAACATATAAATTGGATGAAAAACAAAGGCTTTATAAAGATTAAAAACCATAGGAATTTTTCTGAATCCAAATCTAGATGTAAAGGATTTAAAATTTCTGACAAATACCAAACAAGTTGTAATTATGAAGAAGAAAAAGAATACATTGAATACAACTGTGAGGATTCTAAATATATTGAAATTTTCAATAAGCAAATACGAAAAAGAAAAATTGAAGCACAAAGTTCAACACAACATTTGACAAAATGGTTGGATAGTCCTGAATTTACAATTGACACTGAACAAGCATTTAATTTTGTAAGTGCAAATTACAAAGGCGTCAAATTCAATAATAAACGAGAAAAAAGAGAAAGAGATATTAGAAATTTTAAAGCAAATAAATCCATATACTCACGTGATGGCAAGGACAACAGGCTTCATAATTGTTTCGTTAAAATAGCTGGTGATTTGAAACAATTCATAATGTACGAAGGACAATATTTAAAAGAATGTGACATAAAAAATGCTCAACCATTTATTTTCTCAATATTCTTAGAAAAAATGTTAAAAGAATACAAACGGAATCGTGATAATATTCCTTTTTTTAAACAAAATATAAAATATGAAATAAATAAATCAATAAATAATGAAAAAAAAGGATATTATAAGCAAGAATTATATAGGATTAATATAAAAGAAATGATTAATAAATCTATTATGTTGATAAAAACCTTTAGACCTACTGATTTTGAGGAGGTCTACACTTTTATAAATCTAGTAAGAAATGGTGATATTTATGAAAAAGTAGGAGAAGAATTATTTGAAAAAGGAACTATTTGGGAGTCAAATGATTTATTCTGGGTTAAATTACCCAAAGAACTTGAAAGCAAAACAATTCAAGTAGATAAAGATTTTTCTTCTTTAAGAAAGTGTGCAAAATCAATTGTACTCAATGCCTTATACTCTAACCCAAAATCTAATGGTATAAAAGCTATAAATGATTTTAGGAGTATATTCCCTATTATCTCAAAGATTCTTGAAGCATTGAAAATTGACAACTATAAAGATTTACCTATACTAATGCAAAGAATGGAATCAAAATGTATTTTAGATTATTGCACTAAGAAAATTAATAAGAAATACCCAAACATGTTACTAATATCACGCCATGACAGTTTGAGTACAACTATTGATAATATTAGCATTCTTGAGGCAGAATTTAAAAGTGAATTGACTAACTATTTTAATGTTGAGGTTATTACTGGAACTAAGATTTGGTAGAAATAGGAACTATAATTTTATTCATAAACTATTAAAATCAGCAATTAATTTCTCTATAATTTCAATTATTAATTTTTAAAAAATATACTAAATAAAATAATTAAGAAAAACAGAAAATATATATAACTTCATACCTATCATATATTTACATGAATAATTCAAATAAAAAAGCCTAAAATAAAATTGCTTTTTAGTTTGAAAATTCAAAAATTATATTAAGAGTTCACAGAAAAGATAAATAAATTGGGGTGATAATCTACATTTAGAAATAGTTTTTCTCTTAAAATGTCGAAAAACCGACAAATTTAATCCGCTGGTATAAATTAAAAAAGAGGTTTGAATATTTCCCAACCAAACCTCTTTTTAAATTGTCTGAGTTTACTTTCTCAAATCAATAATGATTTTATTTTCTTTAATAATATATTTAGGGTTATATGAAATTTGATTAAGCCTAACTTTATATTCTTTATTAGTATTTATATCAATAAAATTTACTTGAAACTTCCAATCTATATCATAATCTTCTTCATGAATTTTATTTACAGCACTATTGATTTCAGTACTTGTTTTTGCTAATTCTAATTGAGATTTCCCTACTGCTTCATTACCACCAGCAGCATTTGACATTTTTGAAGCTAAGCTAACTGGAGTTTTAACTTTGCCAATTTCAATTATCTTAATATCTTCAAAACCATATTTTTTCAATTTACTAGGTACTCTTTTCTTTAAGGCATTGATTACTGTATTTGATAAATCGCCCTTCGTAACTTTTTGCATGTATTCACCCTCATAAATTTCTTTTACTTCTAATACTTTTTTCCCTGTAGTTGGTGCTTCTTGTGCATTAACATAAATTATAGATGTTAATAATAATAAGCCACAAGCATAAATTTTTCTCATAATATTCATTTTTATAATTTAAAGCAAATATAATAAATTGCCGAGTAATCAATCCCTTACAAACTCGCAATCTTCTAGAAATTGTATGCCAAGAATTATATGATGGCTACATACAAAAAAGAAATACACAAATCGATAAAACAGTTTGGACAAAAAATTCTAGAATTAAGACATGAAAGAAATATGTCACAAATGGATGTTGGAGCACTTATTGGTATTGATAGAGAAAACATCAGAAAATATGAAAAGGGAATTCAAGAACCTAGATTAACAACAATTGTAAAATTTGCCGAAGGCTTTGAAATTGATTTCAATGAATTACTTTGTTACAAGGATTCTTAACTTTCATTTTTAAACAAGGATAATGTGAATTTCTTATATAAAACCTTTTTATTCATCCCTTTTTCTGTTTTTTAATAATTTAGAATGTTTTTTGGAAAATCTTGGTTCAATTGAATTTATAAATAATAACCAACCATTCAGTCTACTTTTAAGAATTTCTATTTCAATTTCTATTCTTTTTTTTACTGAACTATCTCCAAAATAATCCTTTGGCTTTAAACCTAACTTATACAAAACATGACTTCTATAACCATATAAATAAATATAATGCACCTCTTGACGAATGCTTCTTTTTATTTTTTTTGAAATCCTAGGATATTTATCATCAAAAATTGTTAGCCCCGTTACATACTGATGCCAACCTCTTTTCATTAATTTAGTCTTTGTATCATTTATCTCAAAACCAAATTCGTCCAATTTTAATCTTATAGTTTCTAATATGGAAAAATCATCTTCAGATGAAAAATACAAATCATCTGCATATCTTGTGTAAGTTATATTTTTTATGTTACTAAAAATAACATCTAACGGTTCAAAAATAATATTAGCTAAAGTCGGACTTGTATGAAAACCTTGAAGCAAATAATTTTTATAGGTTACGATACTACTTATCTGTTCACTTACCAAGTATGTAAAACCAAGTTTATTAAAACATTTGATGAGCATTGTTCTATCTATTGTTTCAAAGTAATCTTTTATATCAACTACTAAAACAAATTTTTTTGCTAAGTGAGCTAGAGCATTAGATTTTATATTTCTTCCTTTAACAAATCCATGCACGCAATTGGGTACTTTATATAATTTATTTAGATTTTGATTTAAAATTTTTAAACTATTAGATAGCGTATCGGATTCAATAGAATAAACAGTCCTTATACCCCCCTTTTTCTTAGAAATTTTTATTTGCCTTATAAACAGTATAGGGTCTATTACTAACTGGTTATCAGAAACATCATTAATCAATATGTAGTCTTTAGATATTAATGTATTCAAAGAATGCATATCAATTTTAAGATAATTACTTAACAACTTTGTATTATTTATATTTTCTGGTATCATATTAAAAAAGTAGTGGCTAGGGTAACAAGTAACTGTTATTCTATTCTCGAATACGACTCATATCCGTAAATTTATCCCTAGTCCACTACTAACTTCTTCCTTAAATTATCCATACTAATTTGAAAAGATTCTTTCCCCTGTCTACTATAATAAGTATCATCATTCTGAAAATGTATTAAACCTATTTTATCTTTAAAACTATCAAATGCTCTTACTACCCAATCATCTACTTTTTCATTTTCACCTTTTGTTAAAACTTTATTTATAATAAAATTTATATAGTCTATTATGGGCATATTAGGGTTTTCTTTGCCTACTATATCATAATTTGTTTCAATCTTTTTCGAGCAAGATTTAAACAATTCTTCCAAAATCTTATTTAAAGATTTCTTTTCTACTTCCAAAGTTTCAAAGAAAAATGAATTAGTATCTTCTCTGTTTTTTATTAATCTTGGCACAATGACTTTCCTTAGCATTGATTCAATTATCTCATAATCATCTTTTATTATTTTCAAATTACGGTAATATTCAGTATTTTTTAAAAGAACAGTGAAATAAGCTCTAAAATTCAAATGAGGCAACAACCTATACATTGCTGTGCGGACATCTGGGTGGTCTCCTGTAGCATGAAAATTATTTTTCATAACCTTATCTCCATAAAGATTCAATAGAACATCCTCAGACAATTCTTTTTTAAGACTTTCTAAAGTCTGTTTTAACAAATTTGGTGTATCAGTTTTTATACAACCAAATACAAATAGAGGAGAATCATTATTTACATGACCTGTTTCATCAATGTAGAAGTAATTATTTTTTTTCATTTAAAAATAATTAAGTCAAATGTAATTCAGGATATTCATTCCATTCTTTACCATTTAATAATCTTCCGTTATTTTTTTTGCTTCTTTTTACACCATCCGCTCCCCAAGTACCCCATTGTTTAAAAAAGAAAGCTACTTCTTGAGTTTCACATTGAAGTTTTATGTTTATTGCCCATTCTTTTTTCATTGGTCTAGCCTTATTTCCACTCTCCCCCCCTACTATAACCCAATCAATCCCAATCAAGTTAATTTTTTTTAAATCTTCCAATAAAGGTTCTACAGATAAAAATTTAATTTTCGCATCCAAAGTTCTCAGCTTATCTATCCTAGGCACTCCATTTTTTATATCTTCTACAGTAACTCCTAACCAAATATTTTGAGGTATACTACTTCTCTCTGAGAAATAATCAAACATCCTATCTTCCCTTTTTGTTAATATTTGATATATATGCTGTGGTGTTTTTACAATAACATCCATCACTTTATCTAAATACTCTTTTGGCATTTTTTCGTGAAACAAATCACTCATGGAATTTACAAAATATTTGGTTGGCTTTTTACGTTTTAATGGCTGTTCCAGCCTATCAGGCATTATAGAAAATTGGAATCCATTTTCATATCCAGGAGTCCCCATAGCTTTAAGCCTAATAGCCATAGTTTCTGCATAACAATGTTTACACCCTGCAGATACTTTTGTACAACCTGTTGTTGGATTCCATGTCTCTTCAGTCCATTCAATTTTAGATTTACTCATCTCAAATTATTTAATCAAATCTAAAGCTTACAATTTTTCGTTTCTTACCACTATAGTAATCCGAACTGATATAGAAAGAATTTTTCCTAGCTGGTTTATCTCCTTCTTCCACTAAAAATTTATTATTGTTTTGTTGCCATTCCCTTAATACTTTATTAGTATGAACTGGTAAATAACCTCTATGAAGTCCAAAGATATATAAATCAATATTATTAACTTTTTCTTTCATTATGTATTTTTTCAATTCATCAGGGTAATCAGAATATTTAATATTTTCAAATAAACCTATCTGACCATTATTAATTTTAAATCCTCTTCCATTTTTTTCATCCAATTCCCACTTAGTCTCTAACATGGTCTCAAATCCTTTATTATGGGGAGTAAAAAAGAATAATGCATAAGTGTTACTTCTATTTCTTTCAATAGTAAAAGTATCAACAAAAAATTCATGATTAAGAAATTCTCTATACTTAGTTTTTAAGGTATTTATAAAATCCATTTCATTCATAAATATTTTATTCTCTCCATTTAAAAGTGTATTAAGAATAACTTTTAATGATTCTCCTCCCTTAAAATCTTCTTCTTTAAGAGATTTATTAGCAAACCTGTACATTGGCGTTATAGGAACAAATAATAGTAGTTCTACAGCTTTATTAATTAAAATTTTTTTTATTATTTTTGGTGTAATATCCTTATAACCATAAGGATCCAAAAACAAAAGAAATTTTTCATTATTTAAATTTTTAATTTTATCTACAACTACCGGAAATAACTCTGAGATAAAATCCTTATTTGTATAAATTATATTTACATTATTCGGTTTAAAAATTTTCCCACAATATTCAGCTACTCTATCTATTTTTTTCTTTCCGTTCTCAACGTCAGATTTTCCAATATCATTAAACCATACATCCATATCCAAACAGCTTTTATCATTAGCATAATAATGATTTTTTATTGTCTTAAGTGCCATTATTGGACTTCCTTCAGAATCATCACCATAAATACCTTCTCCACACATTAAGTCATAAAGATTAATCTTACTATAATAGCCAGCTCTTTTGATTATATTCAAATACTTAGAAAGATATTTTACATATAATTCAACTTTAGCTTTGGAATGCTCTAATAGTATATCTTTAGTACTCTTACCTATAATTGCTTTCAAAATAATATTTATACTTTTATATTCTTAAAAATACATTTATATTACTAAATGCGTAAGTAAAAACTGATTTTTCACAGAAAAATGTATCAATTACTTTATATCAGATATAATTTAACGCTTTTAAAAAAATTCTAATAAAAAATTATTAAACAAATTTACGTTACAAAATCTGTTACACATCGATAAGTTTTTGACAAAAAAAATAGTTAAATCACTTATATTAAGTGATTTAACTATTTATCATTGTGACCGCGAAGGGATTCGAACCCCCAACCCTCAGAGCCGAAATCTGATATTCTATCCAGTTGAACTACGCAGCCATTATCTTATTCTAAATAACTTAAGAAAGTTTATTCTTAACAATCATAGAAATGGTCTTTCCATCAGCTTGACCTGCAAGGTCTTTAGACACAATTCCCATTACTTTACCCATATCTTTCATTCCATCTGCGCCTGTTGTTTCGATAGCTTTTATGACAACTTTCTCAATTTCTTCTTCCGTTAATTGTGTTGGCAAAAACTTCTCGATGATGGCTACTTGAGCTAATTCTGGTTCAGCTAGGTCATTTCTTCCCTGCTTTAAAAAAATAGCAGCGCTATCTTTACGTTGTTTTACTAATTTTTGAACCAATTGAATTTCAGCTTCTTCAGTAATTTCTTCTCCTGAACCTGTTTCTGTTTGTAAAAGTAATAAGGCAGATTTGATAGCTCTTAATGATTCTAAAGCAACTTTATCTTTAGCTTTCATTGCTGTTTTTATCTCTTCCATTACCTGTTGCTGTAAACTCATATCTCAATAATTTAGCGGCACGAAGATAAAAAAATAAACCCAAAAATATACTGCATTTTTGGGTTTAAACGTATTTTTAAAATTGTCTTAATCTACATTATCATGTAAAAAAGAATTGTTAGAACGAATCTGTATCTCATCATTACTATCTTCGCTTAATGATGTTCTAGAAATTTTATTTTCTCTGTTTACATCATTTAAATTAACCCCTTGACGCTTATAAGCAGGGTGTTTTTCAATATCGTCAATACGATTTGAGTTATTGTTTTGAAACTTATAATTAAAATCTTTTAATTTTCTTTTTCTTTCTTCTGATCTACTTCTTAAAAGTTCTTCCAATGGCATATCCATCGGATCTATTTCAGAATTATCCTCAACCTTTGTAATTGGTTTTTCTATTGTTTTTCTTTCGAAAACCAATTCTTCTTCTATTACTTTAGGGCTGAATTCTTCTGCTTTAGATTTTGCTCCTGTAAGCTTATTTTCTAATTCCATATAATCATCAAGACTATATCTTGTCTCCCCTTCTTTATTATATTCTAAAACAGGAATTACTTCAATGTGTTCTTTTACGTCTATATCTTTTACTTCATCATCTAAAGAAAATAAGAATACATTTTCTTTTTCTTCTTCTTCAAACTTTTTATTCTGAGGCATGTCAAAACTAAATACAAATTGATCATCTTCTATTTTTGCAGATGAAACAGTAATAGGATCAACTACTTCAATATCATTTAATCCTGACTTAAAACTTACTATAATAAAATCATCCTCTACATTTTCAGCAATTACTTCTTCATAAAAAACATTGAAATTCTTAATATAGCTTGAAGTAGGAATTAAATCCATCTCTGGTTCTTCTTCTAAAACATGTTTAACCACTTTAGGTTCTGGCTTTTTTGTTATAACCTGAATTTCTTCTTCTTGCTCTTCCTCGACCAACTTATAAACTACATTTTCTGAACCCATAAGGTGTTGCTCTGCCTTTTGACCATCCTCTAGGGTATGAATGATTTTTTTAGATTCTGTATTTACTATAGTATCTTGTTGGTCACTATTAAAACCCGTAGCTATAACCGTTACAGCAATTGCTTCCCCCAGTGTTTCATCTTCACCCACACCCATTATAATGTTTGCACCATGACCAGCTTCGGCTTGTATATGATCATTTATTTCTCCAATCTCATCAATAGTTATCTCTTTAGATCCAGAAACGATTAGCAGCAAAACGTTCTTGGCACCAGATATTTTATTATCATTTAGTAAAGGAGAATCTAACGCACTTGAAATAGCTTCATTAGCTCTAGAAGAACCAGAAGCTGTTGCAGAACCCATTATAGCTGTACCGCTATTTGAAAGCACAGTTTTAGCGTCACGTAAATCTATGTTTTGTGTATAGTGATGTGTAATTACTTCTGCAATACCTCTTGCTGCAGTTGCTAATACTTCATCTGCCTTTGAGAATCCTGCTTTAAAACCTAAATTACCGTATACTTCTCTTAGTTTATTATTGTTGATTACAATTAATGAGTCAACATTTTTTCTTAATTTTTCTATACCAGCCTGAGCTTGCTTGGTACGCATTTGACCTTCAAACTGAAAAGGAATGGTAACAATACCAACGGTAAGGATATCCAGTTCCTTAGCTTGTTTTGCTATCATTGGTGCTGCACCTGTTCCTGTACCGCCACCCATTCCAGCAGTAATAAAAACCATCTTAGTATTTGCACCTAACATATTCTTTATCTCCTCCATACTTTCAATAGCAGATTGCTCTCCTACCTCAGGGTTTGCACCAGCTCCAAGACCTTCCGTTAGAGAAACACCTAATTGTATTTTATTAGGCACACCACTATTATCAAGTGCTTGTGCATCCGTATTACAAATAATAAAATCGACGCCATTAATTCCAGCGGTATACATGTGATTAATAGCATTACTACCACCACCACCTACGCCGATGACTTTTATTACGTTACTTTGATTCTTGGGCAAATCAAAGGAGATACTTCCAAATTCATTACTGCTGCTCATACTATGTATATTAACGGTTATACTGTGTTTTCGTTTTTATTTTTATTCTGCGTTGTCTAAAAAGTCTTTTAACTTATCAGACCATTTGTCAAATATTGATTTACGCTCTTTTTGAACTGCTTTATGTTGAATAGTTTCAACATCATTGCCATTCATTGCTTTATCGCCTACTGAAACTTGCTCTTGCTCTTCTTGCTCAATTGTTTCATTCTTTGCTTTGTTCTTTAAAGCATTCATTAAAAGACCTACAGCCGTTGCATATAACGGACTGGCAACTTCTTCATCAGAATCTCCTGCTAAATGCTCATTTGGATATCCTATTCGTGTATCCATTCCTGTGATGTATTCTACCAATTGTTTTAAATGCTTCAATTGACTACCACCACCTGTTAAAACAATACCTGCAATAAGCTTTTTCTTTTGGTCATCATGACCATAATTTTTTATTTCAACATAAACCTGCTCTACAATTTCTACAACTCGTGCATGTATAATTTTAGAAAGATTTTTTAAAGTGATTTCTTTAGGTTCTCTACCTCTTAATCCTGGAATTGAAACAATCTCATTATCTTTATTTTCACCAGGCCATGCAGAACCAAACTTTATTTTCAAAAGCTCTGCTTGTTTTTCGATTATAGAGCATCCTTCTTTTATATCTTCAGTAATAACATTTCCACCAAATGGAATTACAGCAGTATGACGAATAATACCATCTTTAAAAATGGCTAAATCTGTTGTACCACCTCCTATATCAATTAAAGCAACCCCAGCTTCTTTTTCTTCTTGACTTAATACCGCATTTGCTGATGCTAGTGGTTCGAGAGTTATGCTTCCTAAATCGAGACCTGCACTTTTTATACAGCGTCCTACATTTTTTATGGAAGATACTTGACCCACTACAACATGAAAATTAGCTTCAAGTCTGCCTCCATACATTCCTATAGGTTCTTTAATTTCAGCCTGCCCATCTACTTTATACTCTTGTGGTAATACATGAATTATTTCTTCACCAGGCAGCATAATTAATTTATATACTTGGTTACAAAGTTTATCTAAATCATCTTCATTAATTACTTCTTCTGAATTAGATCTTGTAATATAATCGCTATGTTGCAGGCTTCTAATATGCTGTCCAGCAATACCAACAACCACAGAGCCAATTCTTAAACCTGAATTTGTTTCGGCTTGCTCTACAGCTTGTTGTATAGACTGTATCGTTTGAGTAATATTATTTACAACTCCACGGTGTACACCTAAACTTTTAGATTTACCAATACCTAAAATTTCAATTTTACCATACTCGTTCTCCTTTCCGATAATTGCTACAATTTTTGTAGTACCGATATCTAACCCAACTGAATATTTACCTTGTTCCATATCTTAAATTTTGGTGCACACTACCTGATTATTATATTCTAAGCTCACTAAACTAAATTTACCTAAAGAGTTATCTTTAGTAGCCTTCATATAAAAAGCTTTAAACTTGTTAAACTTTCGTTCTAGTTCTTCAGCTCTTCCTAAATTCACTATATAATTTTCTGTTCTAAATTTTAATTGATATTTATTATTTTTTAAAACTTGAACACCTATTACATTTTTGCGCAAAAAATCATCTCCATTTATATGGTTTAAAATTAAATGCACATCTTCTAAGCTTTTCCCGGTTATGTTCCCTGTTATTACAGGAACTCTTGCGGAATGATTTCTGGACAACGGCATACGCTTTCCTTCATCATCAAGATAAAATATTGTACTCCCCTCTACACGACCGATTGGATTCCTTTGAGCGATTTTAGTCGTCAGTTTTCCGTTTACAGTGAGATAGACTTGGGCATTTTTAACCATTTCATTGGCTTCTAGAGCCTTTTCCATAGTATTCAAAACTAATTTTTCTTTAGGCATGTTTTTAAACCCTTGAAAATTTTGTATTAACAATTTATTAACCATGGCACTTGTTATGTATAAATTATTGCCATCTGTAAATTCTACATCCAATTCTGTAATTGCTTTCTGCTGGCTTCTATAATTAGAAAAAGCATACAAACCTGTTATAGAAACAGTTAGTAAAATCATTTTTATAATATTCCAATTAACCTTCATTTAACAAAGCATTTTCAATTTTTATAACTTCCAAACCAATATCTCCAGCACCCATGGTTACTATAACTTCTGGAGCTTGTTTTATAATCTCATTTATCAATTCTGATTTTTGAACTATTTTTTTATTAGGATTTTTTATTTTTTGTAATAACCATTCTGAGGTCACCCCATCAATTGGTTTTTCTCTTGCTGGATAAATATCTAAAAGCACTATATTTTCAAATTTTGATAAACTTGATGCAAAATCATCCACAAAATCTTTAGTTCTAGAAAATAGATGCGGTTGAAATATAGCAAGTACTTTTTTATTGGGATGCATCTCTAAAATAGCATCATATACAGCACTTATTTCTGTTGGATGATGTGCATAATCATCTATAAAAATTAAATCATCGTTATGTATTCTATACGTAAAGCGTCTTTGAACACCTTTAAAGCTCTCGAGTGCAAGAAATAACTTTTCTGGGTGTGCATTTGACTCTAATGCCATTGCTAATGCTACTAAAGCATTTAATAAATTATGTCTACCTGGTTTTTTGAACCTGACTCCTTTAAATAAAATTGTAGGAGTTTGTAATTCAAAAACATACGTTCCATGTACAATCTCAATATTTTTAATACAATAATCCGAATCATCTTCAATACCATAAGTAATACCTTCTATTGGTAACCCATTCCGAACAAAAAGTTTTCCACCTTCTTTAATCTTTCTCGCAAATTCTCTAAAAGATTTATGCAATTCTTCACCTGTACCATAAATATCTAAATGATCTGCATCCATAGATGTTATACAGGCAATATTTGGGGAAAGTCGTAGAAAAGAGCGATCAAATTCATCGGCTTCTACCACAGAATACTCCGAACCTTGGTAATAAAAATTGCTATTAAAGTCTTCTGATATTCCTCCCAAAAACGCTGTCATTGGCAAAAGAGATTCTTTTAACAAATGAGCCAAAATACTTGACGTTGTAGTTTTACCATGTGTACCAGCAACTGCAAAGCAGAATGTATCATTAGTGACTAAACCTAAAACCTCAGATCTCTTTTTTATTTCGAATCCATTTTCGAGAAAATAGTTTAATTCTTTATGGTCTTTAGGGACAGCTGGTGTATAAACTATAAGACTTGATTCTTTATTCAAAAATTTTGATTCAATTTTAGAAATATCATCTTCATAATGAATTTCCATTCCTACTGCTTCTAATTCTTTAGTTAAAGGAGATGCTGTTTTATCATATCCACCAACATTCTTATCCAAGAACATGAAATATCGAGCTAAAGCAGACATACCAATGCCTCCAATACCTAGAAAATAAACGTTATGTATGTCTTTCATGTTCATATACTATATTCTAAACCAATCGCAAAGAAGAGGCTACTCTTTATTTTTTAATAATTTTTCAATCTCATCAACTATAGCTACAGTTGCATTAGGCATTGCCATACTCTTGCTATTATCTCCTAATTCTTTTTGTTTTTTTTTGTCTTTATACAATGCTGAAAATACACTTTCAAAATGCCCATCTAAATCGACTTCTTTTATTAAAATCGCCGCATCTTTTTCCGCTAAAGCTGTAGCATTTTTTGTCTGATGATCTTCTGCAACATTTGGTGATGGAATATAGATTACTGGTTTACCAACAATACATAATTCTGAAACAGAACCCGCTCCAGCCCTAGAGATAACAATATCTGCTGCTGTATAGCTATAATCCATCTTATTTAAAAAATCGAAAACTTTTACTTCTTGTGAATTGTATTTTTTATAATCGTCATAATACAATTTGCCACATTGCCAGATTAACTGAATGCCTAGCTCTTTAAAAAAAGGCAATTCTTTTTCTATAAGTTGATTTATTCTACGAGCCCCTAAACTTCCTCCTAAAATTAAAAGCGTTGGTTTACTTGCATCTAAATCAAAAAATGACATTGCCTCTTTTTGAGAAATACTCATCTTAACTAAATCTCCTCTAACAGGATTTCCTGTTTTTACAATCTTATCTGCTGGAAAAAATTGTTCCATATGATCATAAGCAACACAAATCTTTTTGGCTTTTTTAGCTAATAACTTGTTTGTTACCCCTGCATAAGAATTTTGCTCTTGCAATACACAAGGCACACCATTTGCAGATGCTCTTTTTAAAAGTGGTCCACTAGCAAAACCACCCGTGCCTATAACTACATCGGGTTTAAACTTTTTTACTATGTTGCCTGCTTTTATCAAACTACTTATTAATTTAAAAGGAAATACTATATTTTTAAAGGTTAGCTTTCGCTGTAACCCACTAATCCACAATCCTTCAATTTTGTACCCAGCACTAGGTACTTTTTCCATTTCCATTCTATCTTTTGCACCTACGAATAAAAAATCAGCATTTGGATACCTTCTTTTTAACTCATTTGCAATCGCAATAGCTGGATATATATGTCCACCTGTACCACCTCCAGAAAGTATAAATCTATAATTGTCCACTTAAAACTTCTAAAGGGTTCGTATCATCTATATCTACAGTGCTTGGTTCTGCACTTGTTTCTTTATTACTGGCACTCAAAATAATTCCGATTGCCAAACAAGTCATCCACGTAGAGGTTCCTCCACTACTTATTAAGGGTAGGGTTTGTCCCGTTACTGGAAATAACTCAACTGCAACAGCCATATTTATAAATGCCTGAAAAACGATAGGTAAGCCTACACCTACTACTAACAATGTCCCAAAAACTGTTTTACTACCATTAGCGACAACTACAATTCTAAAAAGCAATAACAAGTAAAAGAATACCAAAACTAAACCTCCAACCAAGCCATACTCTTCTATAATAATAGCATAAATAAAATCTGATGAACTTTGAGGTAGAAAGTTTTTTTGCACACTTTTACCAGCACCTTTGCCCACAATACCACCAGTAGCAATGGCAATTTTTGCTTTTTCTATTTGATAGTCAGCCTCACCATCTTCACCATTCAAAAAATTATCTATTCTGTTTTCCCAAGTAGTCACACGATTAGGAAATAAATCTGGAGCTGCTTTTGCTATGAGTATGAATAACACTAAAACTAATGCGCCACTACCTACTATTCCTAATAAATATTTAATAGGATATCCTCCTAAAAAACAAAGCACCATAACCATAAAAAAGATGATTGCTGCTGTAGAGAAGTTAGCTGGTAAAATAAGAATCAGTACTAAAAATACAGGAAGCCATAAAGGCAAAATACTTTCTTTAAAAGTGATTTTCTTATCTTTTATTTTTGTTAAATAACGCGCTACATATATCATTAAAACTACAGCTGCTAAATTTGAGGTTTGAAAAGTGAAGCCTACTAATGGCAAACGAATCCATCTACTCGCATTTGCACCTCCAATAGTTGTACCCTGCGCCAAAGTATAGATCAACAATAATAAAACTATTGGCATTGCAATTAATGACAATCCTTTAAAAAAGTGTGTTGGTATTTTATGCACACCGTAAATAATTCCAAATCCTAGTGCCAACAATAAGCCATGTTTAAATAAAAAGCTAATGGTTGTTCCTGTTCCATTCCCAACAACATACACCAAATTACTACTTGCGCTGTAAACTGGTAAAAATGAGAACAAAGCAAGTAGTGCTACAATAGCCCAAATTGCTTTATCTCCTTTTATTTTGTTGAAAAACTCCATTTTTCTTATAAATTTTTAACAGCAGCCTTAAATTGGTTTCCACGATCTTCATAATTATCAAAAAGATCAAAACTTGCACAAGCTGGAGATAATAGTACCACATCTCCTCTTTCCGCTATTTTATAGGCTACTTTTATAGCTTCATCCATAGCATATGTTTCAATCATTAAATCAACCACATTACCAAAGGCATCTTTAATTTTCGAATTATCTTTACCTAAGCAAATAATTGCTTTTACTTTTTCTCTAACAAAAGGCATTAACGATTTATAATCATTTCCTTTATCAACACCTCCAACGATCCAAACTGTTGGTGCTTTCATACTTTCCAAAGCGTAATATGTTGCATTAACATTTGTAGCTTTTGAATCGTTAATGTACTCCACATGATGTATTTTAAGCACTTTTTCTAAACGATGCTCGGCACCTTGAAAGTTGGCTACACTTTGACGAATAGTCTCCTTTCTAATGCCAATAAGTTTAGCTGCTGTTGAAGCCGCCATGGTGTTTTTAAGATTGTGTTTCCCTTCTAAGGCTAAAGAATCTGTTGTCATTTTAAATGTGTCGTTATTTGTTGTAATCACTATATTTTTATTAATACTATACGCTCCTTCTTCAATTTCCTTTACTATTGAAAAAGGCAATAATTTTGATTTAACTGGGTGTTTTGCCAACCAATCTGTTAGATCTTTGTCATCTGCATCATAAATCAAATAATCATCTGCTGTTTGATTTTCTGCTATTCTAAACTTTGATGCGATATAATTCTCATACTTATAATTATATCGATCTAAATGATCTGGCGAAATATTTGTCAGAATAGCAATATGTGGCTTAAAATCTACAATACCATCCAACTGAAAACTGCTAATTTCTAAGACATAGTAATCAAAGTCATTATCCGCAACCATTTTAGCATAACTATCACCAATATTACCAGCCATACCAACACTTAAACCTTCATTTTTTAAAATATGGTTCGTAAGCATTGTTGTGGTAGTTTTACCATTACTACCGGTTATACCTATGATTGTCGCATTTGTATAATTAGATGCGAACTCTATTTCAGAAATTACTGGAATTCCTTTCTCTTTAAGTTTAATCACTAGGGCAACTGAATCTGGTATTCCAGGGCTTTTCATGACTACATCAGCATTTAAAATTTTAGCTTCTGTATGCTGTTCTTCTTCCCAATCAATCTCAAAATGTTCAAGAACTTTTTTATACTTCTCTTTAATTAATCCTTTATCTGAAACAAAAATTTCAAACCCTTTTTGCTTACCTAAAATTGCTGTTCCCACTCCGCTTTCACCTCCACCTAGCACCACCAATCTTTTCATACTATCGTACTTTCAAGGTTACTATTGTCACTATTGCTAGTAGAATTCCTATAATCCAAAAACGATTGACAATCTTACTCTCGTGATATCCTTTTTTTTGATAATGATGATGCAATGGTGCCATTAAAAAAATACGTTTGCCTTCGCCAAACTTGTTTTTCGTGTATTTGAAGTAACCAACTTGCAGCATTACAGATATAGATTCTGCAAAAAAGATTCCACACAATACAGGTATCAACAGCTCTTTTCTGATAATTATGGCAATTACAGCAATAACTCCACCTATAGTTAAGCTACCTGTATCACCCATAAAAACCTGTGCAGGAAAAGCATTGTACCATAAAAATCCTACCAAAGCACCCAAAAAAGCAGCAATAAACACCACTAATTCACCAGCTCTTGGAATAAACATGATATCTAAATAATTTGAAAAAATGATGTTCCCTGAAATCCAAGTAAAAATTCCTAGGGTGAGAACAATTATTGCGGAAGTTCCTGCCGCTAACCCATCTATACCATCCGTTAAATTTGCTCCATTAGAAACTGCTGTTACAATAATGATTACGATAGGAATAAATACCAACCAAGCATACTCTTTAAGTCCATCTCCCATCCAAGAGATAAAAGAGGTGTAGTCCAGCTCATTATTCTTAAAAAAAGGAACTGTTGTTTTTGTGGATTTAATTTCTGCACCTGCTTGCTTTTCTACTGTAAAAGAAGATGTAATAATTGTTTTACTACGCTCTTTCATTGTGACCTCTGGATGAAAATACAATGTTGCGCCAACGATTAAGCCAAGTACGACTTGCCCCATTATTTTAAATCGCCCTTTTAAACCTTCTTTATCTTTTTTAAAAATTTTAATATAATCATCAACAAAACCGATAATGCCCATCCAAATTGTTGTAATAATCAATAGCAATACATATATATTATCAAGTTGTGCAAAAAGTAATACTGGGATAAGTGTAGCTAATATGATAATTAAACCACCCATTGTCGGAGTTCCTGCTTTTTGCTTTTGCCCTTCTAAACCAAGATCACGAACAGTTTCTCCAATTTGCTTTTTTTGAAGAAAAACAATAATTTTTTTCCCGTAAACAGTTGCTATCAATAGAGAAACTAAAACTGCCAAAGCTGCCCTAAAGGTGATGAATTGAAAAAGCCCAGCACCAGGAACTTGATAGTTTTTTTCTAAAAATTCAAATAAGTAATATAACATACTGTTGTTTATTGCTATGGTTCAAATTCATTATTGAAATGAACTCATTGGTTTTATTTATTTAAACTTGTTAAGAGTTCTTTTACTATTTTAAAATCATCAAAATCAATTCTCACCCCATTAGTTTCCTGATAAGTTTCATGTCCTTTACCCGCAACTAAAATAATATCGTTAGCATTTGCTAACTGGCAAGCCGTTTTAATAGCCTGTTCTCTATTTTCTATCGTTAATATTTTTCGCACGTTTTGTGCCTCTACTCCGCTTTCTATCTCTTTTAATATAACTTCTGGTTTTTCAGAACGAGGATTGTCAGAAGTGAAAATTGCAGTATTGCTCATTTCTGATGCGATATGACCCATAACCGGCCGCTTAGACTTATCTCTATCGCCACCACACCCCACAACGGTGATGACGTTTTCATTTCCAGTCCTCAATGTATTAATTGTATCAAGTACATTTTTAAGCGCATCCGGTGTATGGGCATAATCAACAATTGCTGTAATTTTATCTTTTGATATAAAGTATTGAAATCTACCATCTACATTTTCAAGCTCACTTAAAAGTCTCAAAATCTCTAATTTTTCTAATCCTAATAGATCTGCTGTAGCATAAATTGCAAGCATATTATAAGCATTAAAATCTCCTATAAGTCTAGACCAAAATTCATCCCCATCAATTTTTAATAATTGACCATTAAACTGATTTTCTAAAATTTGCGCCCTATAATCTGCGTAAGACTTTAGGGCATAGGTATATTTTCTTGCCTTTGTATTTTGAAGCATTACCAAGCCATTTTTATCATCAATGTTGGTTAATGCAAATGCTTTCTTAGGCAGATTGTCAAAAAGTATTTTTTTTGTATCTCTGTACTCCGCAAAGGTTTTATGATAATCTAAATGATCATGTGATAAGTTTGTAAAAATGGCTCCTTCAAAAATTAATCCTTCTGTTCTTTTTTGATGTATGCCGTGTGAACTTACTTCCATGAAACAAAACTCAACTCCAGCATCATTCATTAAACGTAAATGCGAATTGATGGTTAAAGCATCTGGTGTTGTATGGCTTGTTTTATATTCTTTTTCGTCCACCATAATTTTAATAGTAGAAATCAATCCAACTTTAAAACCTGCTTTCTTAAAAAGTTGATATAATAAACTACTAACCGTTGTTTTCCCATTAGTGCCCGTTACGCCTACTAGTTTTAAATTTTTAGAAGGATTATCATAATAATTTGAGGCCATTATTGCTAAAGCTTTGTTACCATTATCAACCTCAACATAAGTAACTTCATTAACAATATTCTCTGGCATGGTTTCACAAACAATAGCTTTAGCACCTAATGAGATTGCTTTTTCTATATAATTATGACCATCAGTAAGAGTACCTCTAATAGCAATAAAAACATCATCCATTTGAACTAATCTAGAATCAAAACAGATTTTATTTACCAGTACAGAAGTAGAACCACTTACAGCAGTTAAACTCACCCCAAACAATATGTCTTTAAGTGACTTCATGATAATTCTAATACAATTACTTCTACTTGATTTATATTCTCTCCTTTTATGGATTGCTTTTTCACCTTACCATTACCAGTAACCTTAACTTTTAAACCAAGATTTTCTAAGATTGATATGGCATCCATTCCACTCATTCCTTCTACATTAGGAACTTTGGTGTATTTTTTATTAGACTCTACATAATACTGTTGGTATTTGCTTTCCAAGCCAGTGTCTTTAACATTTAAATCATCAACCTCATCAATTAATGGAGAGCTTGTATAAATTTTTTGTGCTACTGATTTAAATACAGGTCCAGCAACATCAGCACCATAAATACCCACTTTCCGATCTGGCTCATGAATTACTACTATACATGAATATTTAGGATTATCAGCAGGAAAATACCCAGCGAAAGATGATATATATTGTAGTTTATCAGGATCTTTAGATACATAATTTTTCTGAGCAGTTCCTGTTTTACCAGCCATAGAAAAGTTTGGAGAATACAAACCATGCCCTGTTCCATGCTTATTTTCTACAACATTCTTCATCATTTTTTTCACCTTTCCAATAGTTTCTTTTGAACATATTGAAGGGTTAATAACCTCTTTATCGAACTTATAAATTGTTTTGTTCCATTCTTTAACTTCTTTTAAAAGTCTAGGCTTTACCATTTCCCCATCATTTGCAATAGCATTATAAAAGGTTAATGTCTGCAATGGTGTTAATGAAACTTCATAACCATGAGACATCCAAGCTAAAGAAATACCAGACCACCCTTTATCTCCAGGATACCTTATTACAGGTTTTCCTTCACCTTTAACAGGCAGTCCTAATTCTCTGTTCAGACCCATATTCATTAAGCGATCAACATATTTTTCAGGATGTTCTTTATAATTATTGTAGATGATTTTCGCAAAAGCTGTATTTGATGAAACTTCAAATGCTTCAGCCGCTGTTATTTTACCATAACCTCCCCATTTAGAATCTTTTACTGTTTTGTTATATACTTTAAAAAGACCTTTTTCTGTATCTATTATTGTACTTGTATCAATAACTTTATCTTCTAAAGCAACAACCATTGACATTAATTTAAATGTAGAACCTGGTTCATGAGATTCACCAATAGCATAATTTAAACGCTCGTAATATTTACCTTCTTCCGTTCTTCCTAAATTAGAAATGGCTTTAATCTCACCTGTTTTGGTTTCCATTACAATAACACAACCATGGTCTGCTTTATATTTTTCTAACTGACCTAAAAGTGCATGATGTGCTATATCCTGAATATTAACATCTATAGTAGAATACACATCGTAACCATCTATAGGTTCCACAATATTATCCATTCCAATAGGCTTCCATTGTCCTTGTGAAATTTTTTGCTTTAAACGACTTCCTTTTTGTCCGCTTAAATATTCAGTAAAAGCACCTTCAAGACCAACACGAGTAGCATAGCCTTCATCATCATAACGTTCGTAACCAACACTACGTTCTGCTATTTTACCTAATGGATGTTCACGAATTGTATTTTGCTCAACCACAATACCACCTCTGTTTGGCCCTTTTTCAAAAAGTGGAAACTTTTTAACTTGAACATAATCTGAATAATCTAAATTTCGAGCTATTAAAGCATACCTATTTTTATTAGCCTTAGCCTTGCGTAATAATTGCTGATAATGAGATGGCGTTTTACCTAATAACTTTGATAGTGAAATTGAAAGTGGCTTTAAATTTTCTTTAAAATCATCATCTTTAACTGTAACAGCATCGAACCTTATATTAAAACGAGAAACTGATGTAGCCAATAAACTACCATCTGCAGAATATAAGTTTCCACGATTAGGTGTGATTGTAAATACTTTCTCTGTCCTTTCTTCTGCAAGGTGACGGTATTTATCCCCATCCACCATTTGAATGCTTACTAATTTTACAACAACAGCAACAGCAAAGACAAACAGAAAACCTGCGACTACATACAATCTTTTTAATATGTTTTTCTCTGTAATTGCCACTAATCTATTGATTTAACTCTTATTTTATGAGGCGGTGTTTCTGAAGGAAACAAACCATCTTCACTAACTGTTTTTAATATTTCTGATTCTAATTTCAATTTCTGAACATCTGTTTGCCCATCAATAAATTCACTTCTCAATTCTTTTACCTCTTCATTTAAAGCTGCAATCTCGTGCACTTTATAATCAGCGCTATGTGAACTAGCAATCATAATAGCTGCCAAAAAAGAGGTGAAGATTATAAAAATCCAATTTTTAGGCGCATCACCGCTCACTAAAAACTTTCCTTTTAATATGTCTAAAATTCCTTTTCTCATCAAACTATGATTACTTACTCTTTGCTTTTTCAGCAATTCTTAACTTTGCACTTCTTGCTCTATTATTTTCCGCTATTTCTTTTTTTGACGGAACTATCAATCCTCCTATTTTTTTTAAAGGAAGTAACATATTCCCATAAAAATCTTTTTCTGGCTCACCTTGAAAACTACCTGCCCTAATAAAATTTTTAACTAGTCGGTCTTCTAAAGAGTGATAACTTATTGCACTTAACCTACCATGTTCATTCAATAAATCTGGCACTTGAGTTAAAAACTCTTTTATGACCTCTATTTCTTGATTCACTTCAATTCGAATAGCTTGATATATTTGCGCCAATATCTTATGCTCTATTCGTGCCGGCAAAAACTGTTTTAACACCTTTTTTAATTGCTCCGTCGTTTTAATTGGCTCTTCTTCCCTGCTTGCAATTATTGCTGTTGCAATCGCATTAGCATTTCTTAAATCACCATATTGAAACAAAACTTTACGCAAATCATCATACTCATAAGAATTAACCACATCATATGCCGAAATAGTGTTTCTTTTACTCATTCGCATATCTAAATCAGCGTCAAAACGAGTAGAAAATCCTCGTTCAGCAACATCAAATTGATGCGATGAAACTCCAAAATCTCCAAGAATTCCGTCAACTTTTCGAATGCCATAGAACTTCAAAAACTGAGTAATGAATCTAAAATTTTCATGAATCAGCGTAAATCGCGCATCATCAATTGTGTTTTTCAAGGCATCCTCATCTTGATCAAATGCAAATAATTTTCCTTTTTCTCCTAATCTTTTTAAAATTTCTTTAGAATGACCTCCACCTCCAAAGGTTACATCTACATAAATGCCATCACTCTTAATATCTAGCCCATCAACAGACTCATTCAGCAAAACTGGATTATGATATATCATCGTCGTCTCCTCCCATTACTTCTTCAGCTAATGCAGCAAAATCTTCTGCAGTATCTTCAAGAACTTTTTCATAACTATCTTTATCCCAAATTTCAATAATGTTTATTGTAGAGCTCAATACTACATCTTTACTTATTTTAGCGATATCAATCAAATTTTTCGGAATCAATAATCGACCCGTAGCATCAATCTCAACTACCTTAACTCCAGCAGAAAAACGTCTGATAAAATCATTATTCTTTTTTAGAAACCTATTTTTCTTATTCATTTTCTCCATTAAAAGATTCCACTCTTTCATTGGATATAATTCTAAACAAGATTGAAAAACAGATCGTTTCACCACAAAACCATCACTTAACACTGGAGCCATCTGGTTTTTAAGCGCAACTGGCAGCATTACCCGACCTTTTACGTCCGCTTTACAATCATATGTTCCAATGAAATTGATCACTTATTTAGGTTTCTTTCTATTTATAACTCAAATATATAGAAATTATTACCACTATTTACCACTATTTACCACATTGTTAATAAATTCTCTCTTTTTGTAATATCTTCCACCATAAAAAACCGACTTTAAAAAAACAGTATGCCTTAAAACTCCTTTCAAAAAAAATTAAGAATAACTTTAACATCATTGCATAACACTCTTTTAAACTAGTATGTCTTGATTATTAGGAAATGTCTATATTTGCCCATACAGACATCAACCTACATTAATGAAAGAAGAGTTAATTACTGAAGGAAAATACAAGTATATTGAAGTAGGCGAAGGAGTTCCTATTATTATACTACATGGACTTTTAGGTGGACTTAGTAATTTTAATGGGGTAGTGCAACACTTCCCCCCATTAGGATATAAAGTTTTAGTACCAGAACTTCCTATCTATTCAATGCCTTTATTAAAAACAAATGTGAAAAGTTTCGCGAAGTTTCTTGAAGGCTTTATTAAGTTCAAAGGATTTAAAGAAGTTATTCTTTTAGGAAATTCTTTAGGAGGCCATATTGGACTTTTACACAGCAAATTAAGTCCTAAACTTGTAAAAGCTTTAGTTATTACAGGCAGTTCAGGACTTTATGAGAGCGCTATGGGAGATGGTTATCCAAAAAGGGGCGATTATGAGTTTATCAAGAAAAAAGCACAAGATGTTTTTTATGATCCAGAAGTAGCAACGCCTGAAATTATAGATGAAGTTTTTGCAACTTTAAATGATCGAATGAAATTGGTAAAAACACTTTCCATCGCAAAAAGTGCTATCCGTCATAATATGTCGAAAGATTTACCACATATGTTAACCCCTACTTGTATTATATGGGGTGAAAATGACACTGTAACACCACCAAACGTTGCGGAAGAATTTCATGAACTATTACCTGATTCTGATTTGTTTTGGATAAAAAAATGCGGGCATGCTCCAATGATGGAACATCCTGAAGAATTTAATGCACTTCTAGAGGCTTGGTTGAAAGCAAGAAATTTCTAGAAAATACTTTTATTATGAAAATAAAGTCGGCTGACTTTGTCATGAGTAACTCGAATGTTACCAACTGCCCAAAAGATCCAATCCCTGAATATGCATTCATTGGCAGATCTAATGTTGGTAAATCATCATTAATAAACATGCTTACTCAGCGCAAAAGTTTAGCAAAGACTTCAGGTAGACCTGGAAAAACACAGTTAATCAACCATTTTAAAATTAATGAAAATTGGTTTTTAGTTGATTTACCCGGATATGGATATGCCAAGGTTTCTAAAAGAGATAAAAAAACCTTTCAAAAATATATTACCGATTATTTTTTAGAGAGAAAACAACTGGTCTCAGCTTTTGTATTAATAGATATTCGACACGAACCTCAAAAAGTAGATTTAGAATTTATGGAATGGATGGGTGAAAGTCAGATTCCATTTTCTATTATTTTTACTAAAGCCGACAAATTAAAACCAAATGCAATCCAAAGAAATGTTGATACTTATATTCAACAATTACTAATGGGAATTTGGGAAGAAGCTCCTAATTATTTTATTACATCATCTTCAAATGGGACTGGTCAAGAAGAGCTTTTAGCATATATTGAAACGATGAATGAAAATTTCAAGAAAAATGATTGGGCAGATTTAATATAATATTATTTTTTATCACACAAATAGAAATTTATGATAAAAAGAAGATTAATGACCAAATTAAAACTTTTTTCAGTCATTAATAATCCTATTTTCAATCTGTCGTTTTACATATTAATTAGAGTATAGCAATAGATTTGTATTAAATTTATTATTATACTATTTAATTAAAATTTATGAAAAAAGGAACTATTTTGTTAATGGGTATTTTATTATTTTCATTAGCAGCATTTGCTCAAAAAAAGATACATAAAATTGAATCAAATCAAGCTACTAGATTTAATTTCCAAAGAACAATTCGACTTGATCAAGACAATAAAGAAGTAGAAATTATTATTGAAATTGAAAAGCAAACAAAAAGATTTGATTTCAAGATTGACACATATGTATCATCTGGAAAACTTACAATTGAAATATACGATTCTAACAATAAAAAACAAGGAATTTTTTCTGTTGGAACACAGTTAAACACGCAGAATGGCGAGAAAGCAGAAGGGAATATAAATAAATCGCTGACAGAACCGCAGGCTGGTAAATGGAAAGTGAAAATTATTCCAATAAATGCAACAGGAATGATTCAAATTAATACTGCCACATTTCTTTAAATAATGAGATTTAAATATTTTCTAAATTTTCATGCAATATTAATTTTATTATTCTTAAGTCCCATAAATTTAATAGGACAACCCCCTAACAAAGGCATTTTAAATGGAATAATAAAGATTGACACAACATGGGCTCCTAAAGTCTATTTGTCTTACTTACCAACATTTAGTGAGATATATTCGATGTCTAGTGATATGATAATAGCTGAATCAAAAATAGACAATTTTGGACATTTTGAGTTCAAACTAAACTTTTTACCCCAAGAAGATAAACTCTATCGTTTGCACATATCAAAAAAATCGGATTCTAAAACTTCTTTAATTATAGGTGGTGTCAATGAAAATTATTTATTATTAATAGCTAATAAAAATTCAAAAATAACACTTACAGCAAAATCTTTTAATCCACCTTTTAAAGATGTTATTTTCAATACTTCAAAAAGTAATTCAAGTTTTCAAAAAATTACTAATTTAGTTTACAAAAAAGATAGTATTGCTTCTAAAAGTGGTGCTTACAAAAGAAAGTTTATTGAAGATGGTTTGAATGAAGAACTGCTAAATATTGCAGATTCATCAACTAATTCATTGCTATCTCTTTATGCTATTTACAAAACTGATTTTCAATCAAATTATATATATAACAAAAAGTTTTATAAATCGTATTTAAAAAAATCGTCCAATTTTGATAATAGCTACTTTATTGATTTTCGAAAAAAAATACCTTTAAAAGAATCAAAAAATAACTCAGTCAATAATATTCTTCTATACATTATTTTAATTATAATTGGTTTTATTATTGGAAAGTATGGTTCACAGAAAAATAAAAGAATAAAAAAACTTAGCGTTCAAGAAAGAAAAATTTTTGACTTACTTAAAAATGGAGCTACTAATAAAGAAATTTCTGAAGAATTTAATATAGGAATAAGTACAGCTAAAACCCATGTAAGCAGTATTTTAACGAAACTAAATATTAAGTCGAGAAAAGAAATAATGGATTTAAAATAATGAAAATCATACACTTTTCATCTGTTTTGTTTCATTTTAATAATTTAGTTATTTAAACTTCATATAACTACTCCAGTAGCTTAAATCAATAACCGCTCCTTCACTATTTTTATTAACTCTTCTGCATTTTTAAGTTTATTTATTTCATCAGTTGAAATAAAAACTTGTAACTCATTATTTATTGGTATTAGTACAACTGGCAATGTGAATTTATGTCCAAATTTATCTGTGTACTCATTTAAAAATTCATCCTTATGCAAAAAATCCATTTCTATATCTGACTCTTTTCTAAATTTCTTCCATAATTTATTTTCAGTAACTATGCCGTAAGTAATATCACAAAGGCTGCATTTGTAGGTTTTTGGACTAACTATTTTATGAATACTATCAAATAAAGCATTAAACTTTCCTGAATTTGCATTATAAATAAATAGTATTTTTTGAGGTTTTTGCTTTTCCATAGTATTAAAATTAAAGACTACATTATCTTTATCAAAGCTATTAGAAAGACTCTTTTTATGAAACACACATTTGGTATTTTCATTTTTTTAATAATATCTCTTTGTAATTGTAAGTCACAAAAACAATTATTTACTTACACTACTGAAACATTAAAAATAATTCCAGTTTCAGAAAATGCATTTATACATATCTCCTATTTAAATACAACAGATTTTGGAAAAGTAGCTTGTAATGGGCTTGTTTACATTAACAATAATGAAGCTATTGTATTTGACACTCCTACCTCATCAGAGGTAAGTATGGAATTAATAAAATGGATTGCTGAAACAAAAAAATGCGACATAACCGCTGTTGTCATCAACCATTTCCATGAAGATTGTTTAGGCGGTCTTGATGCCTTTCATCAATTAGGAATTCCATCATTTGCAAATAACAAGACAATAAACTTAGCTCAAAAAAACAATTTCATTATCCCACAAATAGGTTTTGATAGTGTAATGGAACTTGAAGTAGGAAACGAAAAAGTAATCAATAAATTTTTTGGAGAGGCGCACACCATAGATAATATAGTTAGTTATATTCCCCATGAAAACTTATTGTTTGGTGGCTGCATGGTAAAAGCCTTGAACGCAAGCAAAGGATTTATTGGTGATGCAAACACTAACGAATGGAGTGCTACTATTGCTAAAATAAAAAATGCTTATCCAAATTTAAAAATAGTAATACCTGGCCATGGCTCATCAAATGGTATAGAACTATTAGATTATACTATACAATTATTTGAATAAGTCTTATTTTTTAAGTTCTAGCTTCTCTGCGAAATAATCACAAAAATCTTTCATAGTAGCTGTCATCTTCTCATCTTGTGTTGCCTTCAAAAAGGTATCGGATAAAGAAACTAATGTTTGATGAAAGAAAATTTTCATCTCATCTACAGGCATATCTTTTGTCCATAAGTCAATTTTTAATGACTCTTGGTTTTTACTATCCCAAACTGATAACAACATTGCTTTTGCTTCTTCATTATTTATTCCTCCATCTTGTGCAGACCATGTAAGCTCTTCCGGAACTCTATTATCGTCTAGCCCAACTCTTAATGTTATTTCTGATGTATGTAGTTTTGCCATTACCTTTTTGGTTTGTAATTAGATTTTTTAAAAACTTCTTCTGCTGGTATTGTTAGTAATTGTTGAATAGTAACTTCGTTATTTTCCATAAAAGAACGAACTATTTGCCAGCCCATAAATCTTCCTATTCTTCCTGGCGACTCATTATCTAGTTCTAACTGAAATTTTGAGAATGGTGCCGGATCTAAAAATCTAGCTTGTAATTGCCTGTCTGTGCCGTACAACAATTCTCTTTCTACAAAATAACGCCATATTTGTTCTTCATTTGCTTTTGCCCATTCTAACTGCTCAGGAGTATAAAGAATACGCTGTTCTTCGGATGCAAAAGGCATTAATTTATCTTTTAAATATAACTCTTTACCATAATAAATAATCTGATCTAAAAATGTTCTCCCTTTTTGATATGGCATTATTTGATCACAAAACTCACTAGCAACATCACTAATTAAAAATTGTTTATCTAAACCTGTAGCAATATAATTTTGAAAGCCTTTATAAAATTTATGGTCTTTCCCTAAATAATTATCCAATCCTATTAACAAAAGAGAATCTGCTAAAATCACTCGATTTGTATAGCCAACATCAGAAGTAAGTGTGATTACTTTTGGTATAGAAGTCTTTGGGAAATAATATTTAATATGTTTAAATAATAGTTCCAAATCTTTTGTTTCAGTATCAAAATCAGGAAATGCTTTCTCAACTTCAGTATTTAATTCTTGTTGAATAGTATCTCTTGTTTTAGCAATCCAAACACTATCAGCATATTGTTCAGGAAATAAATAGGGGTATTTTTTTTTTATAACAGCTAAGTTTTCATCTGTAGTTTTTGCAAATTCTTGATCAAATCTTGAAACCTGAATAGTAACTGCTATTTTATCAATCTCTTTAGCCGTTTTATCTTCTTCTACACAATTATAAAAAAACAGTTGAGATATTATTAAAAGAATAAAAATTAACTTCTTCATATAAAGTAATTTCTTTTTAGTTTTATTTATTAGTTCTTAGGGTTTATTTTTACAAAGCAAAGTTAATTGTTTTCAATTTAAAAAATACCTCTATGCAAACCGAAAAAGTAATAAATCACATTGTTTCATGGTTAAAAGATTATGCTACTAATGCGAATATGAAAGGATTTGTAATTGGTGTTTCTGGAGGAATTGATTCTGCCATTACTTCAACACTTTGCGCAAAGACCGGTTTAGACCTCTTATGCTTAGAAATGCCAATACATCAAGCCTTAAATCAGGTAAATAGAGCATCAAGACATATTGATTGGTTACAGCAAAATTTTAGTAATGTAAATAGACAAGAAGTAAATTTAACTCCAGTTTTTGATAGTTTAGTCGCTAATCTTCCAAAGGTTAAAAATGAAGAAGATAGATTTATGTCATTAGCGAATACGCGAGCACGCTTAAGAATGACTAGTTTGTATTATTTTGCAGCTTTAGATGGATATTTAGTTGCTGGAACTGGCAACAAAGTAGAAGATTTTGGTGTAGGCTTTTACACAAAATATGGTGATGGTGGCGTAGATTTAAGCCCGATTGCAGATTTACTTAAAACTGAAGTTTGGGAAATAGCAAAAGCTTTAGGTGTTAATGAAGAAATCATAAAAGCCCCACCAACGGACGGTCTTTGGGGTGATGATCGGACAGATGAAGATCAGATTGGAGCTTCTTATCCCGAATTAGAATGGGCAATGAAAATGATAAGTGAAGGCAAAACAATAAATGACTTTTCAGGAAGAGAGAAAGAAGTCTTTAAAATATATATGAAGTTTAATTCCGCTAACAAACACAAAATGCTTCCTATACCAGTTTGTGAAATTCCAAATGATTTAAAATAACCACTCACCTTGTAATCAAGTGAATAAATCGAAAAAAAAGAAAAAAACAAGTATTTTTAATAAAAAAAAATCAATTTTACAGTCTTAATAAGATAAATAAACTTTACATTGCATGTCAGAATTTTTTGGCATATTTATTAATAATAAAGTTGAAAATCGAGAAAATAAAAAAACATGATTAAAGTATTAATTGCAGATAACCATCCAGTAGTTAGAACTGGAATAAAGTTTGTTTTAGATACAGCTTCAGATTTTGATGTTATTGCAGATGTATCTACAACATCAGAATTATTTGAAAAATTAGAATCTTTACAACCAGATGTAGTAATGTTAGAGATGGATATCCCTGAAATTAATGGTATTGCTACACTTAGAAAAGTAAAATCAGAATTTCCAGATGTAAAAGTTCTTATTTACAGTGGTCAGTCTGAAGATGTTTATGCCCTTAGCACTATTAGAGCTGGAGCTTATGGATATTTATCTAAAACTGCTGATTTAGACTACATTATTTCTGCTGTAAGAAAAGTAAGTAAAGGTGACATGTTTATAACCAATGAACTTGCTCAAAGACTTGCTTTTGATGAAGGAACAAAAAAACCAAGAAGATTTTTCAGAAAACTTTCTACAAGAGAAGTAGAAGTTTTAAAAATGTTAGCTAGTGGTAAGCGAAACAAAGATGTAGCTATTGGTTTAAATTTAAACGAAAAAACAGTAAGTACTTACAAAGCTCGTTTAATGCGTAAGCTTAATGTTGATAATTTGGTTGACTTATTACAACAAGCAAAAGCTTTAGAATTATACTAAATAGTACCTTCTTAAAAACAAAAAACCTAGCCAATGCTAGGTTTTTTGTTTTTAAAATTATGATAATACTCTATTTAATTTCTGATTCAGTAATTTATTCAATTGAATATAATTCATAATCTCTTCTAGAATTTCTCTATTATCATTTTCAATAATTTTAGTCTCGTTTTGAAGAACATGTATTCTTCTTTTTACAAGAAAACAACGTAATGTTAGTATTGTTTCACTAGCGAGCTGAGCAATACCCTGATCCTTTGCTTTCGGATAAATATCTTTTCGTGCCCAATCGTGCAGGGTATATTTCTCTTCTTCCATTAAAATTGAAGATATTTCAGAAACCATGTCTTGCTCTAAAGGAGCTATAAAACTATTAATACTAAAATCTTCATTCTCATTAAGTTCTTGTATTAGTTTCTTATAAATACTTTTAAAATTTTCATTGGAGAGTTCAATCTCATCATCCTGCAAGTCTAGAAATATTTTTTCATAAACTTTTGCGTCTAAAAACTCTGGCTCTAGTTCCAAATCACCTTTATCATTCTCTTTCAAAATCAAATCTTCAAAACGTTGAGAAGAGCTTCCATAAAGTAATAAAATTTCAATAATCTTTCGTTCTAATTCGAACTGAACATCAACTTTTCTGCTTACATCTTGATTTTTAACAACATTAAACGCTTGCTCTTTTTGGTCTTGTTTTATTTTTTTATTTGCATCGGCAACATCTTTTTTTCCAATCTGAGCCAAGGTATTAAAAAGCACAGCTTCTGAAATATTCATCAATTGTGCACATTCTTGAATGTAAATTTCTTTTTGAATACGATCTGGAATTTTCGAAATACTATTTACAATATCTCTAACCGTTTCTGCTCTCTTAATAGGATCATTTGCCGCCTCTTTAACTAATAAAGATGCTTTAAATTGAATAAAATCTTTTGAATTATTTTTTAAATAAGATATGACATCGTCTAAATCATTATTCTTTGCAAAACTATCAGGATCTTCACCTTCTGGAAAAGAACATACTTTTACATTCATCCCTTGCTCTAAAATAAGATCTATTCCGCGTAGAGAAGCTCTTAGTCCCGCTGCATCTCCATCGAACAAGACAGTAATATTTTTAGTAAGTCTGTTTATTAAACGTATTTGTTCTGCTGTTAAAGCAGTTCCGCTTGATGCAACAACATTCTCAATGCCACGCTGATGAAACTGAATTACATCAGTATATCCTTCAACCAAATAACAATTATCTTCTTTTGCAATTGCTTGCTTTGCATGGTAAATTCCGTAAAGCACCTTACTCTTATGGTAAATATCACTTTCGGGAGAATTTAAGTATTTAGCTGCTTTTTTATCGCTTGTTAAAATACGACCTCCAAAACCGAGCACTCTACCGCTCATAGATTGTATTGGAAACATAACACGTGCCTTAAACCTATCAAACTTTTTAGAGTTGGCTGGGTTGGCTGTATCATTTTTGACGATAGTAAGTCCGGTTGCTTCTAAATACTTTAACTGATATCCTTTATCTAGTGCTGAGTTGGTAAAAGAATCCCAATGATCTAAACAATATCCTAATGAGAATTTCTTTATAGTCTCATCAGTAAAACCACGTTCTTTAAAGTAACTTAACCCAATAGCTTTTCCAAGTTCTGTTTCCCATAAAATTTCAGAAAAATATTTTTGAGCATACTCAGAAACCAAATACATGCTTTCTCTTTCATTTGTTAGCTCCTTTTGTTCGTTACTTAATTCTGTTTCCTCTACTTCAATATTATATTTTTTGGCAAGATATTTTATTGCTTCTGGATAGGTAAAATGCTCGTGTTCCATTAAAAAAGCAACCACATTACCTCCTTTTCCACTACTGAAATCTTTCCAAATTTGTTTTACTGGCGATACCATAAAACTTGGCGAACGTTCATCGGTAAAGGGACTTAAACCTTTAAAATTTGATCCAGATTTTTTTAATTGCACAAAATCACCAATAACTTCCTCTAGACGAGCAGTTTCGTATACTTGGTCGATTGTTGTTTTAGAAATCAATTTTACTAGTGTTTAATTTAAAAAAAATCTTAATATACGAAAATACAACTTCGCGATTAATTAACTTTATATTTCTAAACGATTAGCAGAAAAATGATACTATTTTTTGGAACTAGACAAGGAAAGATAAATACAAAAAAATTAAATGGAATATTGTGTCCTCATTGCCAGCAAACAAATACGCTAAGCTTATCGGAGACATCCAATTATTTTCATTTATTTTGGATAAAATTATTTAAAATTTCAAGTGATAAAATTGCTGAATGTTCTCATTGCAAGAGAGTTTATTATGCTGAAGAATTTACAAGAGAAATGCAAATTGCTACAAGTAAATAAAAAAGCCCGATAAAATTATCGAGCTTTTTTATTATTATAAATCAAATCGTAACCCTAATGATATATTATGCTGTTCAACATCTGCATTTTTAAATAATGGATTCAAATCGTATTTCATATACAATTGTGTGCCACCAAAACCTACATAACTACTTAATCCGTAAATAAAATTAGTAGTATTATAACCTCTTTTTAGTTTGTCTTTTACTTTACTACCATCTACTTCATATTTCAATTTTTGACGTGTGCCTAAATTAAAACCTCCATAACCTCCAATACCAATTCTAAATTTATTGTCTATACTATAACGTTTCGTTTTCTCGGTCTCTCTTAATTTAGAAGGACCAAACTCAAGATGTAAAGGAAAGACCAAATTATCCATTCTTAACTTAGATTTATCTAAATCATAAGCAAACTCTTGTAATTCTGTTTGTCCTTCATTATTTACAAAATATTGATTGTCTTTAGGTTTTAAGGTGTTAAAATGAAATGAAAAACCATAATTTATTCTCATGAAATTAGAGTTTTCAAAAACACGAGTACGCCATTGCCACCCCATCTCAACAAAACGGCTACCTCCTATTTTATAAGGAGAATCATCAAGACTTTCATTATCAATTATAGCATTATTCAATCCTACAGCAAATACAAAATCAGAATATGTTTTTCTATCATATTTTGGTTCGTGATGATATTCTTTATTATCAAATCTAATTCCAAAAATTCTAGTATTACCATCATACTTTTTCCCAAAGCCAATTTCAATTCTACTAACATTATTAAGTGTGTCTATTTCTAGAACTTCTCCATTATTCCGTTCTAAAAGCGCAATTTTATTATCTAAAATACTAATTCTATTTTCAATATTCAGTGCACGTTTTTTTGCTGCTTCTTCTTTTAACAGTTGCGCTTCTGTTTCTGTCAATTGGTTATTTTCTAAACGCTTATTAATTTGTTCAATTTCAAGTTTAAGTGCATCTTTCTCTTGAGTTGTAATTTCTGTTTTAAGTTTTTCTAATTTAGAAACTTTTGACTCGATTTTCTCTTGCCCAATACTAGCTTGAGTAATTAAGAACATTAGTAATACTGTTATTTGTGTAATTTTAATTTTCATGATGTTTTGATTTTTGATTATTAATTGATGAACAAACTCCTCCCTATTCCTTTCCGAATACAATTGTACAAGGCAAGAAAAAAATTAAGTCTTATTTGTTTTTGAGATGCTAAAATAAATTCAGCAAATGTGATTAATTATTTCGGTCCGCAACAGCCGTCCTAACCTTTAAATAGCCATTTTTAAGAGTTTCAAATAGTTGATCACGAATAGATAAATCCAACTCATCTTCAACCTCAGTAAGTAATGCCATTGCATCTACCGTATTATTATTATTTCTAAATATTTTTTGTTCTAAAATTTCACGTTGTGCTTTTCTCAAAAGCACATCAATTTCTGCATCTGTAACCGTAGTGTTATTCGATTCTATTGAATCAACTTGAGCAACCAACTCATTTATTTTACTATTAATAAGCTCTTCTGCAATATTAAAATCTACTTTTTTTAGCTTTTCAGAAGCTACATTCTCACGATTCATTTGAGCAACTAATTCATTTTCAGTAGCTACATCTCGTTCTATTTTATTTAATTTTGGTATTTTGGTAGAGAGAGTCTTTGGTATATTACTTTTTGTTTCCACTAAAGTCCCCTTTTTAATTTCTATATTTTTTAAAGGCAACGCCTGAGTATTTATCTCTTCTTCTTTTAAAATTTCTTCTTTAGATGTTTCATTCACAATCTGATTTTCATCAAGTATATCATCATTTTGAGATTTTAATAAAAATAATGATGCTAATAGCAACCCTATTATACTAGCAGCAATTGCATACCAAAAATAGCCATACTTTTTTGATGTAGATGTAGAATATAACTCTTCAGAAATTTTATTCCAAGCATTATCTGAAGGCTTAATTTTGCGTTCGTCTAATTTATCTTTTATATGCTCCTCAAATTTAATTGGTGCCATAACTTACTATATTTTGTTCTTTTAACTGCTCTTGCAACATTCTTCTCGCTTTAAATAATTGAGATTTTGATGTGCTCTCCGTAATCTGTAGCATTTCTGCTATTTCGCTATGTTTATATCCTTCAACCGCATAGAGTACAAATACCATTTTATACCCTTCAGGTAATTTATCAATCAGCATTTGAATTTGTTCTACATCTAAGTCTGATGAAACAGATATATGTGTTTGAGTATTTCTTTCAAAAATATCATCATCAAAAACTACAAACTGTTTTTTACGGAGATATGTAATTGATTCTCTAATCATAATTCTACGCATCCATCCTTCAAAACTCCCTTCAAATTTAAAAGTGTGTAAGTATTTAAACACTTTCACAAAACCAATTACCATTACATCTTCTGCAAAATCATGATCTTTTATGTATTGTCGACATACACTCAGCATTTTTGGTGCGCTCTTTTCATACAAATATTTCTGTGCTTGCGAGTTTCCTGCAATAGCTTTTTTTATCAAAAGCTTTTCATTTGTATAAAAAGAAATAATCTTCAATTTACTTTGGTATTGGTTTCTATAAAGATAGACGAGTTAACCTTAAAAAAGGTTGTCTAGTAGTAGTACATTTTTTCTAAAAAAAGGAAAATTAAATATATAAGAAGGTGTAAAGTATTGCAAATACTAGATAAGCATGAAAAATAAATAATTTTATTTTTTTCTATCTACCACATAATTAACCATTAATTCTAATGAATTTTTATATGCTGAATCTGGATACATTGCTAATAAGCTCAAAGCATCATCTTTAAAAGTTAGCATTTTTTCTACGGCATACTCTAAACCCCCTTTATCTTTGACAAACTTTATAACCTCTTTTACTCTTTTTTTATCTTTATTATGATTTTTAATAGAGTTTATCAACCATCTTTTTTCTGATTTTGAACAAGTATTCAAAGCATATATCAGCGGCAAGGTCATTTTTTGTTCTTTAATATCTATACCAGTAGGTTTTCCGATTTCTTCTTCCCCATAATCAAACAAATCATCTTTAATTTGGAAAGCCATCCCGCAATATTCTCCAAATTTTCTAAATATTTCTACATCATTAGAATCGGGTTGAACAGAACATGCTCCTAAACTACAACAGGCAGCTATTAATGTTGCTGTTTTCTGACGTATAATCTCATAATAAACAGCTTCTGTAATATCTAACCTCCTAGCTTTTTCAATTTGCAATAATTCTCCTTCGCTCATTTCTCGTACAGCAACAGAAATTATTCGTAGCAAATCAAAATCGCCATTATCAATAGAAAGCAATAAGCCTTTTGAAAGTAAATAATCCCCAACGAGAACCGCTATCTTATTTTTCCATAAAGCATTAATAGAGAAAAAACCTCGGCGCTTATTACTTTCATCAACAACATCATCATGAACTAAAGTTGCTGTATGAATTAATTCTATAACCGAAGCACCTCGATAGGTACGTTCATTCACCTCTCCATTATTAAGTAGTTTAGCTGTTAGAAAAACAAACATAGGTCTCATTTGTTTTCCTTTCCTATTTACAATATAATGGGTGATTCTGTTTAACAGAGCGACCTTTGAAGACATGGACTCATAGAACTTTTTTTCAAAAAGTTCCATTTCCGTATTAATCGGTTCTTTTATCTGGGCTACAATTTTCACAAATACGAATGCTGCTTAGGCGTAGACATTATTGTTTCTGTAAAATTAATAAAAAGGATGACGTACGGGCTATTATAAACTAGTAATAAACAAGAAGTTCGAGCTATTGCTTAGTATTTACTATCAATGACTCCCTTATTATGATTTGTTAGCGAGTTGCCCGCAAGCTGCATCAATATCTTTCCCTCGAGAGCGACGTACCGTAACCGCAATATTATTTTTCTCTAAGGTATTCACATACATATCAACAGCTGAACTAGATGCTTGTTGAAACTCCCCATCATCAATTGGATTGTATTCTATTAAATTGACTTTAGAAGGTGCAAACTTGCAAAATTCAACTAAAGCGTCTACATCATTTTGGGTATCATTTATTCCTTTCCAAACAACATACTCATAGGTTATTCTACTCTTTGTTTTTGAATACCAATATTGCAACGATTGCCTTAAATCTGAAAGGGTAAAGTTAGCGTTAAAAGGCATTATTGATGTTCGAATAGCATCAACAGCAGAATGTAATGATACAGCTAGTTTAAATTTAACCTCATCATCTGCCATTTTCCGAATCATTTTTGGTACACCTGAAGTAGATACAACAATACGTTTTGGTGACATGCCTAAACCTTCTGGAGATGTAATCTTATCAATAGCTTTTAATACATTATTGTAGTTCATAAGTGGCTCACCCATACCCATAAAAACAATATTACTTAAAGGTCGGTCAAAATATAATCTACTTTCATTATCTATTGCAACGACTTGATCATAAATCTCATCAGGATTTAGATTTCGCATTCTTTTTAAACGAGCTGTGGCGCAAAATTTACAATCTAAACTGCAACCAACTTGACTAGAAACACAAGCTGTAGTTCTTGTTTTAGTTGGGATTAAGACAGATTCTACCACTAAATCATCATGCAAACGAACAGCATTTTTAATGGTACCATCATTACTGCGCTGCATTACATCAACTTTAATATGATTTATTACAAAATTGCTTTCTAACATATCTCTAGTTTCTTTAGAAATATTAGTCATAGCATTGAAAGAATGTGCCGCTTTTTGCCATAGCCATTCATAGACTTGATTGCCTCTAAAAGCTTTATCGCCATTTGCAACAAAAAAATCTCTTAATTGTTCTTTTGTTAGCGCTCTTATGTCTTTCTTTTTTGTTGTATCCACTTTTTAAAAAAATTGTAATTAAAAAGAAATCCCGCTAAGTCTATTTTAAGTTAGAACTAAAGCGGGATTTTTAGTAATGAATAAAGGTTTCTTAAAGAATTAGCATTGCATCACCGTAAGAATAAAACTTATAGCCTTCTAAAATTGCTTCTTTATAAGCTTTTTTCATTAAATCGTGCCCCATAAAAGCAGAAACCATCATCAATAATGTTGATTTTGGTAAATGAAAATTTGTTACCATACAGTTTGCTATACTAAAATCATAAGGAGGGAAAATAAATTTATTGGTCCATCCTTCAAAAGTATTTAAGGTTTGTTGTGAAGAAACTCCACTTTCAAGTCCTCTCATCGCCGTAGTTCCAACAGCGCAAACTCTTTTTTTATTCTTTTTTGCGTTGTTTACTATTTCGGTTGTTTTCTCGTCAATAATCAATTCTTCACTATCCATTTTATGTTTAGATAGATCTTCAACTTCTACTGGGTTAAATGTACCCAAACCAACATGTAGTGTTAGTTCAGCAAAATCTACCCCTTTAATTTCTAATCGTTTTAATAAATGTTTAGAGAAATGTAAGCCAGCAGTAGGAGCAGCAACAGCACCTTCATGTTTTGCATATATTGTTTGATAACGCTCTGCATCTTCTGGTTCTGTTTCTCTTTTTATGTATTTAGGAAGTGGTGTTTCTCCTAAATCTTTTAGTTTTCTTCTAAAATCAGTATAAGAACCATCATATAAAAAACGAAGTGTTCTACCTCTAGAAGTTGTATTATCAATTACCTCAGCTACTAAAGTATCATCATCTCCAAAATACAATTTATTTCCAATTCTTATTTTACGAGCTGGATCTACTAAAACATCCCAAAGACGTTGTTCTTCATTTAATTCTCTTAACAAAAATACTTCAATACGTGCACCAGTTTTTTCTTTATTACCATAAAGTCTCGCTGGAAAAACTTTTGTATTGTTTAATACCATTACATCGCCTTCATCAAAATAATTGATAAGGTCTTTAAACATTTTGTGTTCAATTTTACCTGTCGACCTATGAATCACCATTAACTTGGATTCGTCCCTATTTTCTGCAGGATATTCCGCTAAAAGTTCTTCTGGAAGTTCAAAATTAAAACCTGATAATTTCATGTATTAAATTTTTGTTATTGTTAATGCGGCTGCAAAGATACAATCCTGAATAGGGCGTTGTCAAGTAAAACACCTTTTATCTTTAAATATAAATTAGTTAAGCTCTTTTATCCCTATTTTAACTAACTCCATATCGTTCCAAAAATCAGGGTATGATTTAGAAACTACCTCAGCATCATTAATAAATAGTGATGTTTTAAAGGCTAATGGCGCAAAAGCCATTGCCATTCTATGATCATTATAGGTATCAATAGAAACATCATTATGTATTATGTTAGATTTATTTAATATTAAGGTTTTATCTGTTACTGAAATATCTGCTCCTAATTTAGATAATTCAGTATACAATGCTTCTAATCTATCTGTTTCCTTTATTTTTAAAGTGTGTAGTCCTGTAAGATCGCAACCAATACCCAAACCAAAGCAAGTTACAGCAATTGTTTGTGCAATATCAGGAGCATTAGAAAGATCGCATTTAATTAATTTTAAGCTACATTCTTTCACTTTCTGGAGTACAATTTTGTTTTCTTCAAAAATAGTTACAACTCCAAAATCTTTATAAATTTCAGATAATACAGAATCGCCTTGCAGACTATTTTCTTTATAAGCTGATAACGCTATTTCAGAACCAACATCAGAAAGTGCAACAATACTATAAAAATAAGATGCAGAACTCCAATCAGATTCTACAACCAATGTTTTATTTTCTACCTCTTTTTTTGGAGAAACTTTGATACTGTTATTCATAAATGAGTTTTCAATTCCCATTTGCGTTAGTAATGCTAATGTCATTTTTATATAAGGTACTGATGTAATCTCGCCAATAAGCTCTAATTCTATACCATTCTCTAGACTTGGAGCAATTAATAACAAAGCTGAAATATATTGACTACTTATATTTGCAGGAAGCGAAACTTTATTTTTTGTGAGCTTTTTTCCTGTTATTTTTATGGGAGGATAACCTTCATTATTTTCATAACTAATTTGAGCACCCAAACTTAGCAAAGCATCTACTAATACTTTTACAGGACGTTCTGTCATACGTTGCGAACCTGTAAGAAGTACTTCTTTACCTTCCTGTGAAGCAAAAAAAGCAGTTAAAAAACGCATTGCTGTACCTGCGTGATGAATATCTACAACACCTTTATCTATCTTGAGTCCTTTTTTCATTACTTGAGCATCATCAGAGTTAGAACTATTTTCAATACGCACATTTGGGAATAATGCTTGTAATAATAATATTCTGTTTGATTCACTCTTAGAACCCGTAACTTTAATAGTTGATTTTATATGCTTATCTGCAGGTGGAATTAAATGTAGTCTCAATGTGAATTTTTGTTTAGATAATTTCTAGTATCAAAAAATAAGCTACAAATATACTACTATTTCAGTTTTTTATTGTTCTGATGTCGATCATGATCTCGTTTTGTTTTCAAATCTAATTTCTTATCAAAAGCTTCTTGCAAATTTACACCAGTTTGGTTTGCCAAACATAAAACAACAAATACTACATCTGCTAATTCTTCTCCTAAATCTTTTCCTTTATCAGATTCTTTTTCGCTTTGCTCACCATATCTACGAGCAATGATACGAGCAACTTCGCCAACTTCTTCGGTAAGCTGAGCCATATTTGTTAATTCGTTAAAATAACGAACTCCATGCTCTTTTATCCAATCATCTACTGCTTGTTGTGCATTCGTAATATTCATGTCCTTATATTTTAGACAAAACTACTTTTTCTGTTTCTTTTTCTACTAGAAGTCTATAAAATTCTTTTAATGAACTGTAATTTTGAGTACCAATAATTGATGTGTTCATATCTAAATTTACAGTGATTTTTATTTCTGTTGGTGTGTCTTTAATATAATATTTAAAAGAACCTGCTTCATTTGGCAGACTCATTGATACTGGTTTTGGAGCAGATTCTACTTTATAACCTTCTGGTATTTTTATACTTATTAATAATTTTTCTGCCCATGGGTATCCGAAATCTATTGGGTAATTTCTTTCCTCAAGTTTAAATGGATTCTCACTGGTAGTTTTAAACAAGGTTGGTGAAAAATAAATTTTATCTCCAATAATATCTGCTTGATTTTCGACTGAAAATTCAAATTTTTCAGTAATAGACTGCCCTAATTGCTTTTTATTTTCAACTATGAAATTAGAAATTTCCATTCCATTATTTCTTTCTTCTAACTTATCTAAATAATCATCTTCACTCACATCATTATAAGCATTCCTATAATTATAAGCATTATAATCTGAATACATAGTCCTCATCATACCCTCTAAACTACCATCTGGTTTTAATGTGGCTTGAATCATATTTGTTTCTTGTGATTGTGTTTTAGCATTTAAAGCTATTGATGTAGAAGAACCATCTTCTTTAATTAATCTACCAAACCAGTTTAATGCCCTATTTGGAATCATATCTGGTTCAGAATATTTATTAGTAGCATCAAGTAAAACAATTGCATTATTTATTTCTACAGAAGCAATAACATAATTAAAACCTTCTCTTGTAGGAAATAATGGAACACCATTATTTCTAGTGCTTACTAAAACTGGATATGATTTTAGCCCTGCTTCTCTTAGCATAGCAACTAACATTAAATTAATATCTGCTGCATTGCCTGTCTTTTCTACAAATGAGCTTTTTACGCCTTTATCTGTATATTTACCATAATACCCATTCCAATTCATATGTTGCTGTACAAAAAAATAAATTGCGCTCATTTTTGTAACATCAGTACTGGTATCAGTTAAAATTTCAGATACCTTATTTTTAAAATACTTTGTATTCTCTATTTGTTTTCCAAAATCAGGGCTATCGTATATTGTTTCTACCACTTTGTCCCAAGTAGTGGAATAACTTTTTATGGGTTGTTGTGGAAAATTCACATATTGCAATTCATAATTTATTGCAGCTCTATAGTTATTGATATTATTTACATAATTCTCTTCTTTTAATGCTGGAACATTTTCCATATTAAATTCAGAAACACTTATAATATAATCTATATTGCTTGTACTAAATGTAGTTTTGGAAACTGAAAAACCTCCTCCTGAATCTCTACTTTTATTTTGAATTGAAATTTTTCCTGTTTTACTACTCATTTTAGGGCTAACCTGTAAATACCCTTTAAAATTAGGCTTAAAAACAAAATATTCTGGTGTAGCAATGGCGATTTCTTGCTTTCTAATCGGGATATCATATTGTAAAACAACCTCATCTATACTGTAGTAAAAGGGAGAATCTACAGTATATGAATATTCTATAACACTGCCTTCTTTTACATTTGGCAATGTGAATTTTTCTTCTTTATAATATTTTGAAACATCCTCTGTAAAGGTATCTGAGCCTTTTAACTTGGTTTCCTCTATGCTCCCATCTACTAAATTATAGGTATAGGCTTTTAAGTTTTTAAAGGATTCTTTTTCACTACCAGCATCACTTATATATAATCGTTCAGATACAGTTGCGTAATCAAATCCTTCTTTTTTATAAATTTTTACTCTTTCACGAACATCTGTAACAACTTCAAAACCTGTAGACTGGTTGTAATCATATCTAATTTTATAATCCCGATACAATACAGATGCTACTGCCGAAGAATCTTGAGGGTCATATTTTTCTGCTAATTCTTCTTCTGAAATTTTTCCAAATTTATAATCTTGAGCTCTTGTATAAAATACACTCAATACCACTAAAATTAAGAGTTTTAATGATTGTTTCATTTTGTAATGGTTTTGGTTTATGGTTTAGTTATTCCTTAATCAGTACTATTTTTGCATTATCAGAATTAGAAATCTCTTTTCTAAAGTTCCGATAATCATCGTATTTTTCTTTTGGGTAATTGCCTTCTTTAATGAATAGCTTGCGTTTGTATACTATGGTTTTTTCTTCACTATTTTTTTCAAAACTAATTGCATAAGAGCCATACTCATTTTCTATTTCTTTGGCATTTGGCAACGCCTCTACTTTATAACCTTCTGGAATATGAATTAAAAACTCATCATCATCTAAAAAACCACGTTGTATTTCGAGTGGTAATTTTCTATTTCTATACCTTTTAGGTAAATAATCATTATTATTAAATGCATTAACTGTAAATAAGATTCTTTCACCGCTTTTTGTTCCATAATTTGTAGCCGAAACATTAATATTTTCTATAAACTCTACATTTTCGGTATCATTATCAAAATTGAATTTTTTAATGTTCAAATTGTTAATACTACTCCAAGTTTCCTTGTAATGTTTAATAATATCATCTTCTGAATTATCTTGAATTGGAAAATGATTATCGTATTGTATTCCCTTTGTTTTTATAACAATATTTGCGTCTATTGTATTGTCTTCTGAAAGTGAATATGTAGCATTAATTTTTTGAGAATTTTGTTCATTTATATATGCTGTTGTGGTTACAAGTTCACCTCCATCGGGTTTAATTAGTAGCACTTTTCTACCATCTGTAAAATCACCAATAAAACCAAAAGGATGTATTTGAGATGTACAATCTATCCAATAAAGCTTATCATTATATGGAATTGCTAAAATAACATGATCTCCAGCCCATAAATCTGGAAAATCAGATTCAAAACTAACTTTATCATTTCCAGATTCTACGTGTGTGTAATAAGACGTTACTCCAGCTTCTTTAAGTAAGGCTTTTGTATAATTTGATAATCCTTTACAATCTCCATACTTAACCCTATCTACTTCAATTGCACTTATAGGTTGCAAACCTCCAATACCAACCTGTACACTAATATATCGTGTATTATCTTGTACATATTTATAAATTATCTTGGCTTTTTCAAGATCATCAGTAACATTTGCTATTAAAGAATGTACTTTACTTTTAGTGCTTTCTGTAAGGTTGTCCTGTCCTTGAATTAAGTTCGTATACATCCATAATCCAATATCATTCCATGAATTTACGTTCCCTATATAGCCTTCGTAATTAAAACTCACCATTCTTGGAACTACTTGTGGCGCAAAATCATTAAAAGAAGGGCTTAAAGATTCATATTTAATTGCTGGAATATTTGAAGCTTCATAAATTATAGAATTCTCTGTCTCGGTTTTCTTTACATTGATATTTTCAAGGTTTTTTTCTTTAAGAATTGGTTTTAATTCTGGAGAAGTATAATTAATTGAATATTTGCTTTTTTCTGTACTTATTAAATAACCATCTAAAAAATACCATAAGGGTATATATCCGGTATTTTGAGTTTTTGTTTCTACAGTAAACTCAATGGTATAAGGATACGTAATAGGTGTATATTCTAAATACAAAACCCTTGAATCTGAATATAATGTTCCGCCACCAACAGCACTAATATCTTTAAAATCTTTCTGTTTAAATTTATCAAGTTCATTACCAAATTGGTCATATACTATTGCTTGTATATTTAAAATTTTAACCGAATTATTGTACCATTCTCTTGTATGAACAAAATTATCACCGAGTTTATTTAAGACGGTTACCACTCTTTTTTTTCTTACAAGCATGTCTTGTATTGAATTAAGATGAATATCTATTTCATCTAATCGAACGACGGCGTTCGCATCTTCTTTGAGTGTTTGATCTATTAAAAAGGATTTGTATTCTAAATTTTGAGAAAGCACAAACTGAGAAAAAAATAGCACAGTTAGCAAAGTAAAAATTCGCATTAAAGATTGGTTTGGTTATTGGTTTATCTAATTAACGGAAATTCCTACAAAAAAGATATAAAAATTCGACCAAAAACCTTTATTCTTTGTTTTTTGTATCAATTAAAATGGTAACAGGCCCATCATTTAATAGCTCTACCTTCATATCTGCGCCGAAAATACCAGCACCTACTTTTTTACCAAGGTCGTTTTCTAATTGAGTAATAAATTGTTCATATAAGGGTACTGCCACTTCAGGTTTAGCTGCTTTTATGTATGAAGGTCTGTTTCCTTTTTTTGTGGACGCATGTAATGTAAATTGACTTACAACAATTGCATCTCCATTAATGTCTAGTAGTGATTTATTCATTATTCCTTCAACATCATTAAAAATACGAAGGTTTGCTACTTTTCTAGAAAGCCATTCTATATCTTCTGCCGTGTCAGTATCTTCAATACCTAAAAGTATAAGTATTCCATTTCCTATTTGAGAAATTATTTCAAAATTTACAGTTACGCTAGCCCTAGATACTCTTTGAATTACTGCTCTCACTTTTTTTCTCCGTAAATATCTGTTCTATAATTTTCTTCTTCTCCTGTAACCATTTGTACATAGCTACGATACCTACTCCACGCTATCTCATCATTATCTAATGCTGCTTTAATAGCGCATTTAGGCTCTTCAATATGCAAACAATTATTAAACTTACAATGCTGTTTTAACCTAAAGAAATCAGGAAAATAATTTCCAATTTCTTCCTTTTCCATATCAACAATTCCAAACCCTTTTATTCCAGGAGTGTCTATTATTTTTGCATCTATCTGTAAATCAAACATTTCAGCAAAGGTAGTTGTATGCTGCCCTTGTGAATGTTGCTCTGAAATTTTTTTGGTCTTTAAATCTAATTTAGGCTCAATTGCATTAACTAAAGTAGACTTTCCAACGCCAGAATGTCCAGAAAACATACTCGTCTTACCTTTCATTAATTCTTTTACCTTATCAATATTTTTTCCTGTTGTAGATGAAATACCAATACAATGGTAACCAATAGCTCTATATAACGCCGCGAGATATTTTATCTCATCTAATTCTTCTTCATTATAGGTGTCAACCTTATTAAATAATAAAATAGCTTGTATATGATAAGCTTCTGAAGTAACTAAAAATCGATCTATAAAACTAGTTGAAGTAGGTGGATTATTTAATGTTACCATTAAAAACACTTGATCTAAATTTGCAGCTATAATATGAGTTTGCTTTGATAAATTTACTGATTTACGAATGATGTAATTTTTGCGATCAGAAATATCTGTTATTATCCCGATTGTTTCATCTCCGATTGTTTCAACCTCAAAAGTAACCCCATCACCAACTGCAATTGGATTGGTGCTTTTTATGCCCTTTATTCGAAATTTACCTTTTATTCTACATTCGTAAAAACTACCATCTGCTGCTTTTACAGTATACCAACTTCCGGTAGATTTATATACGATTCCTTTCATTTAATTTCATTACAAATTGCAGTCTACAAAATAACAACTTTTCTTTTTAACAGCTACATTCTTAAATGAATTGCTTTTTTTATTGTAATGGATATCATGCCTATTAAGTAATCAGCAGTTTTCAAAGCTATACTTATCATTATCTTTAATAAATTAACCAAAATATAGATTTAATTTCTAAAATTACTTAGTACATTTAATCTTAAATAAACAATCAATTTTTAATCTAAACATGTATTTAAAACCATTATTATGAAAAAACTATTTTTAATTATTTGTCTATTTACTGCTATTACTTTTGAAATAAATGCGCAGCAATATAAAGTAATTACAAGTGTAGAATCAATTGTATCAAGTGGACTAGGAAGGTCAAGACTTATTAGTGCAAATGAAGAAAAAGATTATAAAGAATATACTTCTACACAAACTGAAGATGATAATACTAGAAATAAATCGGATCGAGGCGATATTCGTGTAAAAGATTTTGATGAAACTAAATTATTAAACTTTTATAATATAGCAGGTATACGTTTTCAAAACATAGCTGCTAATGATGCGCTAATTTCATCAAAAATAAATACAATGGCCCAAGAAGGTTGGGAACTTGTATTTGTAACTAGTGCGGTTGAAAGCGATGGTGGTAAAGGTGATGGTCAAGGAATATTTATTACACGGTATATTTTTAAAAAATAAATATATTGTAATAAAAAACCGAGTCTTATTCAATATGCGAACAAGGCTCGGTTTTTAATCAAATATCTATTTCTAATTCATAATATGTATTCTACCTCCTGCAAAGGTATTTTTATTTACTTCTTTTGGATTCCCATAAACATCAACATCTCCGCCAGCTTTAATATTAATATTTACTCTTTCTGATGCATAAACCACTGCCTCACCTGCTGCCGTAATTTTGACTTTTGCAACTTCTGTCCGTAATGCCTTTCCTTCAAAAACACCCCCAGTATTTAAAACAATTTCTTGATTTGTAGCAATACCTGAAGCCTCAATTATACCACCAGTAACTGCTCTAACGGTTACATAATCTACATCTAAACCTACTTTAATTTGAGCTCCTTCTTGAGTTTTAAGCTCAATTGTATTTTGTGCTATAGTTTCATTTGAGCTAATTCTGGCACCCTCATTACCATCTATGAGATCTAAACTAGTATAATATACTTCTACAAATGTATCTTCTCCATGAAAGATTTTATCTAGTTCCATTCTTATTTTTAGAACCCCATTTTTATTCACTAGATTAATATCATCTACATTATCACCCTTTATCAAAACTTTATTTTCGTCAGATTTTATAAGGTTAACTTCAATAAGGTCAAAAACTTTAATTTCATTAAAACTCCCCATATCCTTATCAATAATTCTTTGAGCGAACGAGGTTAAAGAAACTAGAAATATACAAGCAATAGTAATTTTTTTCATAATAAATCCATTTTTGATTTATGTAAAGACAATGCTTTTTTAAATATGTTACAGTGTAGAAAATAAAAAACCCGTTTTTATCAAAACGGGTTTTTAAAAAGATTCTTAGTAGTTTAAAACTATGAATTAATTATCTTTTCTTGATGATTAATTGACTCTTGGTGAATTGCTTTAAACATTTTTAAAACAAACTCTTCACTTAATCCTTTAGACTCTCCTTCTAAGATCATTGCTCCTAAAATTTGGTTCCATCTATTTGATTGTAATACTGCAACATTCTTTTGCTTTTTAAGTGCTCCAATTCCATCAGAAATTTTCATTCTTTTACCAAGCATTTCTATTAACTGACTATCTACAACATCTATTTGGGCTCTTAAATTACTCAACTCGCTATTGTATTCAGCTTCTGCATCAGATTCTTTTCTTATTTTTAAATCTCTCATAATCTGAATAAGTTTTGTTGGTGTCACCTGTTGCGCAGCATCACTCCAAGCATTTTCTGGATCAAAATGTGTTTCAATCATCAAACCATCAAAATTAAGATCTAAAGCTGTTTGAGAAACATCAAAAATCATATCTCTATTACCCGTAATATGTGAAGGATCATTAATTAATGGCAAATCAGGAAATTTATTTTGAAACTCGATGGCTAATTGCCATTCTGGGATATTTCTATATTTTGTCTTTTCGTATGTAGAAAAACCTCTGTGAATTGCTCCTAAATTTTTAATCCCCGCAGTATGTAACCTTTCAATACCACCTAACCATAATGCTAAATCTGGATTTACTGGGTTCTTTACCAATACAATTTTATCGGTTCCTTCAAGAGCATCTGCAATCTCTTGCATAATAAATGGACTAACTGTTGAACGAGCACCAATCCAAAGCAAATCAACATCATGTTCTAATGCTAGTTTTACATGTGCAGCATTTGCTACTTCAGTACAGGTTTTCATTCCTGTTTCTTCTTTAACTTTTTGTAACCATTTTAAGCCTAATGCTCCAACACCCTCAAACATTCCAGGACGAGTTCTTGGCTTCCAAATACCTGCGCGATAATAGTTTACGTCAGTATCTTTTAATTCATGAGCAATTCTTAATACTTGCTCTTCAGTTTCTGCACTACATGGTCCTGCTATTACTAGTGGATGATCTAATTTCATATCATCTAACCATGTTCTCATTTGTTTTGAATTTTCCATTCTGCTTGTTCTATTTTTTGTTAAGTGGTATTCCGTTTAATATTTCCTTTATTTTATTTGTGCTATTCATTTCATTGTAAATTCCTTCATAATTATCATCTAAAAGCATTTGTTTAAACTCTTTCAGATTCTGTATATATTCTTCTAAAGTTTCGACCACATTTTCTTTATTCTGTTTAAAAATTGGTGTCCACATAGCTGGTGAGCTTTTTGCTAAACGCACAGTACTTTCAAAACCACTCCCTGCCATGTCAAAAATATCACGTTCATTTTTCTCTTTCTCAATAACTGTCTTTCCTAACATAAAAGAACTGATATGTGACAAATGAGATACATAAGCAATATGTTTATCATGCGCATCAGGATTCATATAGCGAATACGCATTCCTAGCATCTGAAAAATTTCTAATGCTTTTTCTTGTAACTTAAAAGCTGTTTTTTCTACCTCGCAAATAATATTTGTTTTTCCATCAAACAACCCATTAATAGCTGCCGAAGGACCAGAAAATTCGGTTCCTGCAATTGGATGACATGCTAAAAAATTTCTTCTCTTTGGATGATTTTCTAATACTTTGCAAATTAAAGATTTTGTGGAACCTGCATCGACAACCACAGCAGTGTCATTCACATGATTTAAAATTTCAGGAAGTTCAGCTACCATAATATCTACTGGAATACTTACAATAACAAAATCTGCTAAACCTAAATCATTATAATTTGACTTCACATCTATAAGATTCAAATTTATAGCCTCCTCTAAATGTGATTCATTTGTATCTATACCATAGATTTTTGTGCTTGGCATAAGACGTTTAATGTCCTTTACCATAGAGCCTCCTATTAATCCGATACCTATTACAAATATGTTCATTTTAAAATCTACTAATTGCTTCTTTTATTTTTTCTTCAGTAACACAAAGTGAAAACCGTATATAACCTTCTCCATTACTACCAAAAATTGTTCCTGGGGTTATAAAAATATTTTTGTCATACAAAATACCATCAATAAACGCTTCTGATGAAGAAACTCCCTCTGGTAATTTAGCCCAAACAAACATTCCTACTGAATTTTTGTCATAAGTACAATTCAATTTATCAACTAATTCAAACATCAAATCTCTGCGAGATTTATATATTTTATTTAATTGATCAAACCAATCTTGACTACTTTTTAACGCTGCTATTGCTCCTTTTTGAATGCCATAAAACATACCAGAGTCCATATTACTTTTAACTTTCAAAACAGCATTTATATGTTCTTGATTACCTAAAAGCATTCCAACTCTCCAACCTGCCATATTAAACGTCTTGCTTAAAGAGTTTAGTTCTAAAGTAACTTTTTTAGCTCCATCAATGCTTAAAATACTTATTGGGTTTTCATTTAAAACAAAACTATATGGATTGTCATTCACTAGTAAAATTTTATTACGAATAGCAAAACTTACTAATTCTTCAAATTGTTCTTTACTTGCTGATGCGCCTGTAGGCATATGTGGATAGCACACCCACATTAATTTTACCTTTGATAAATCTTGTTCTTCTAACAATTTTAAGTCAGGGAACCAATTATTTGAACCAACTAAATCATAAAATCTAGGCACTGCGCCGACTAAATTAGTTACTGAACTATATGTAGGGTAACCAGGATTAGGAATTAATGCTTCATCACCAGGATTTAAAAAAGCTAAGCTTATATGCATTATACCTTCTTTAGAACCCATTAATGGTAAAACTTCATGCAATGGATTCAATGTAACTCCATAACTAGATTTATAAAAATTTACGATGGCTTCACGGAACTCAGGCAAACCTTGATAGCTCTGGTATTGATGTGCTCCATCTTCAGATACAGCTTTTTGAATAGCTTCTAAAACATTAGTAGAAGGTGCTAAATCTGGGCTTCCGATACCCATATTTATAATGGGCCTACCTTCAGCAATTAAACCTCTAACTTCTCTTAATTTCTTTGAAAAGTAGTATTCTTCTACGGTATTAAGCCTATCTGCTGTTGTAATCATACCCTAGCGTTTTTATATTCACCTAAAATTTTAAATTCTTCTGACATGATTTCTAAAAGAGATTTTGCTTTTTCAAAGTGTTCATATGTATCAAAAGTTACATCAACAAAAAAAGCATATTTCCAAGGCCTTTCAATAACTGGTAAGGATTGAATTTTAGTCAAATTTAAATTACAATCACTCATTACATTTAATACAGCAGCAAGACTACCTCTTTTATGATCTGTAATAAAGCGTATTGATGCTTTATTTATTTCTTCTTTTGGTAATTCTTTATTTTTTGTTTTTAAAATGATAAAACGAGTAGAATTATTTGTAATTGTCTGTATTTCAGATGCAATAATCTCAAGATCATACAATTCTGCCGCTGCTTTAGGTGCAATTGCCGCTATAGTTTTAAGCTGATGATCTTGTATTTGCTGTGCAGTTTCTGCCGTATCAACAGCTTCAACTAACTTAATATGTGGGTAACATTTTAAAAATTCTTTACACTGTAATAAAGCCATAGGGTGCGAATGCACTTCTTCGATATCTTCAAATTTTTGCCCTTTGAGTACCATCAAATTATGATGAATATTCAAATAATGCTCTCCTATAATATGCAAGTTATTTTGATAAACTAATGCGTAGTTTGGAATTATTGAACCCGCTATAGAATTTTCGATTGCCATAACTGCTTTATCTGCTCTTCCAGATAATGTTTGTGTAACCAATTCATCGAAAGACAAACATTCTACTAAATCTATATTATCTCCAAAATAGTCTCTTGCTACTTGATGATGATTGGAACCTTTTATTCCTTGTATGGCTATTTTTAATTTCATTATTGCTAAAAATAAATTTCAACAGACTCTCGTGTTATATTCGGAATTTTTTATCAAAAAAAAAGCCCCGTTTTTCACGGGACTTCTACTTGTTTATATTTTAAAATATACTACAACAGTCCCGTACCTCTCTTAAAAAAGAAGTAAAAAAAGAAACCGTTCCAGAAATATTGCTTTGTCATAATTTTGATAAACTTCGGCTAAAGTAATAATTATATTTAAAAATCAAATTAATCTATCATCTTTTTTTTAATCTTTTAGTATTTAAACTATTTGATGCACATAATTCAACTATATCTAACGTTTGATAAGAATATTGAATTTTAAATTTTGACTACTAAATTTAATCTAAACTAATCAAAACGTCAATTACCTCATCCAATTTATTTTGAATATCAGGGTTTGTACAATTTACCAATATCGAAACAACCATTTTTTGATCAGGGTAAACAAAAAAATTAGAGTATCCTCCAACTCCATTACCAATATGGCCGTAAAAAGATCTTTGTTTTTTATCATGGCTAACCTGCCAACCCAATCCGTAATAAGTTGGGGTATTATTAATTACTTGAGATGTCAAAAACTGATTAAGAACTTCATCATTTAAAATTTGTTTGTCTAAATATGCTTGACCTAATTTTACAATATCAGAAGATGTTGATAAATAACCTCCACCTGCTAACTTATAATAATTATTCACAGAAATAGATTTACGAAAACCAATTGGACACTTTGAGTAAAAAGTAGTTAATTTTAATGTGTTATTTTCAATACAATCCTTTCCATTTAAAGTAGCTGGATATGTATTATCTAACTTTAATGGTAATAATACTTTTTGTTTCACATAATCTTCAAACAAGATTCCACTCGCTTCTTGCATCGCCAAAGAAATTAAAACCCAATCATAACTATTATAATGATAACTTGTTCCTGGCTCAAAAAGTAAATCATCATCTTTAAAAATAGAAATGCTTTCTTTTATTGAATATGGCTCATTTAAACCATATTCTTTACCCAAATAACCTCGAATTCCCGCAGTATGGCTTGCCAATTGTCGAATAGTAAAATCCCATTTTTTTTTAGGATAATAAGGTACATACTTATAAAATGAGGCCTCTAAATCTACTGTGCCATCAGCAACCATATATGCTAAAGCTGTTGCTGCTATTGGTTTTGAAACACTGGCAACTCTAAAGACCGTATTTTCAGGATTAATTAAAGTCTTTTTTGAAATATCAGCATAACCATAGCCATTTTGAAAAATAGTATTCCCATTTTTTAAAACCGAAATAGAAAGTCCCGGAATCTTTTTACTAGCAATTAATTGCTGTAATAAATCGTCTACCTTTGCTAAACCATGCAAGTGTTTATCTTTTCCAACAATACGATTGAAAGCAAAAATATCTTTTAAATATGTGAGTATAGGATTCAATACTAAAAGTTAAATATCAACTTACCTTTATAAAGCTCTGCTACCTCAACAATAGATGGTGTATTAAAACTAATAACATCACCAGTTCCCGTTATTTTGCCTTTTACTGATTGTTGAGGATTTATGAGTATATCATTAGAACCACGATGATTCAAAACTATATTCTCGGCTATTAGATTTTTAGCATCTATTCTAGAATCTCCAGCCGCTATAATAATATTAAAATCTTGAGTTTTTCCTTTTATATTGAAATACGCAATTCCGTTTGAAACAATACTCAAATTACTATTATTTATTTCAATATCAAATTCACCATCTGTTGTTTCTGCTTCTGGATTTCCAAAGCTTTCAGATAATAAACTTAAAGATGGATAATTTAAAACTCCATCGCTTTTAATAGGGAAACCTGTACTGCTTCTTATTTCTGTAATATTTGGGGCTGTTACATAAACTATGGTGAGCCCAAAATCACGAACTAAATTACAGCTGTTTTCATTTCTTAAAAGCAATCTTCCATCTACAACATCAAGCGTAATATCATTCCTAAGAAATTCTCCTGTTTCTAGCGTTACCTTTTGTTCTGCACCTTGTTTAACAACTAACTTTATTCCTTCAAAAACAGTTATTTTAGAAAAAGATGCTAAACTAATCTCTTCTTGAATAATTGCTCCTGCATTTTGAAAACAATTTGGTGCATTCTCATTGTTACAACCAAGAAAGATGGTAAAAAGAAATGCTATTATGGTATATTTTTTCACCTTCATATTACAATCGTATGCCTATTCCAAATTCTACTGCTTCAGCTTTTGCCCCGTGTGATTTTAAACTAAGCACCCCGTAAACATGTTCATTAAAATAACGTTTCATTCCCATTCTATTATAAACTCTACCCTCAAAATCAAAAGGATAATATACATAATAACCTAATTGACTAATGATAGACATTTTATTAATAAACAATTCATGACCTATGAATACACCAATGCGTTTATAATCATCATCAACAGAAACATTTTTTTCAGGAAAAGAAATAGATTGGTATTTTATCAATTCTTTTAAAAATCTTGAAAAATATACATCCGTTCCTATTTGAATTGCACTTAATGTTCCCAACCTCTTATCCGCATACGCCGAAAAAATATAAAAAGGATATTGCCCTGAATTAATCACATCACTTTCATTTATACCCGTTCTAAACGCTAAATTATAGCGTATCGGTTCCTTGATAATCTCATGAGGTGTTTTCTGATAATCAATCTTCTTTCCACCATCTAAATCATAAGTGACTCCTGCGTTAAATGCAAAGGTATTCGTGGAAGTATTTGGTGCTTTTACATTTGCGTTAGAATAATGTATTACAGAAATCCCAGCTTTAATTCCGAAACCTTCTACAATATTCTCTTTATGAAAATTAAATAGCAAATAGGTTGAGCTTAAAAAATGTGATCCGAAAGCATTATTCCTAAAATTATCTACTTTATCATAGGGGTTATTATTATATGCAATGCCCTGTCCTATTCTTAATTGTAAATTTCTTTTTAAAAAATAAAAATTATAATGTGCATAAACACTAAAATTACGCCCTAGAATATCATTATTAAATTCCTGATAAATAAACGAATAGCCTAAATCTGGATAATTATAACGTTGTTCCCAGTTTTCAAAACCGTAAGTTTTTCTATTGAGACTTAAAATTAAACCTCCAGGATGCGAATCTATTAAATGACTGACATCAGGGTTATGGCGTAAAATTGTACCATAAAACTGATTAGCATCTAGAGTATATTTTTTAACCTCTTCGCTTTTTTGAGAAAAGCAAAAAATACTAAAGAAGAAAAAAGAAATTGAAAGCTTAAATTTCATTGTTTGTTTTAATGGCGTCAAAAATACTAATTCACTAACTACCATAACCAACAACAATTATTTATTTAAAAAACTTCTTTAGCAATTGCTTGTATATTATTAGATTTTCCCATGGTATAATAGTGTAAAACAGGTACGCCAGCAGCTTTCAGCTCCTTTGATTGCTGAATAGCCCACTCAATACCTACCTGCCTAACTTCCATATTATTTTTACAAGTTTCGACAGCTTCTACCAAATCATGTGGTAAATCTAAACTGAATATTTGAGGGAGCAATTGTAAATGACGCTTTACTGCAATAGGTTTTATACCTGGTATTATAGGTACATTTATTCCGATAGCTTTAGCTGCATCAACAAACTCAAAGTACTTTTTATTATCGAAAAACATTTGTGTCACCACATATTCTGCACCTGCATCAACCTTTTCTTTTAACCGCTTTAAGTCTGATGTAAAAGAAGGAGCCTCTAAATGCTTTTCAGGATAACCAGCAACACCAATACAAAAATCGGGGCGGTCTTCGCCTTGAACATCATCATGTACATATTTACCTTTATTCAGATTCTGAATTTGAGAAACTAAATCACAAGCATACACATTTCCGCCTTCAGTTGGGGTAAAATACTTTTCCTCTTTCATCGCATCACCACGCAAAGCCATTACATTATCAATACCTAAATAATGACAGTCAATCAACATATACTCTGTTTCTTCCTTTGTAAAACCCCCGCAAATCACATGTGGAATGGTATCTACCTCAAACTTATGCTTTATAGATGCACATATACCAACAGTACCAGGTCGCATACGTGTAATTTTTTTATCATAAAGTCCTGCTTTATCAATATAAATATACTCTTCACGCGATGTAGTAACATCTATAAAAGGAGGCTTAAACTCCATTAAAGGTTCAATATTATCATATAATTCTTGAATACTATTCCCTTTTACTGGCGGTACAATCTCAAAAGAAAACAAAGTGTTTCCGTTTGCGTTTTTAATATGATCTGTTACTTTCATTCCCTTAAATCCTTAGATGGACTTTACTTTTATTAATACTATTCATTTGGGCGTTTATACGGGCTATACGCTATATCTTTTATTGCTTGAAAAAACAATAAAAGTATGCCGCTGCTATCCCTAACGCTTTTTTTACAAACTTTCCAATTTTCCTTTTACAATAGAATATTCCTCTTGATACTCCCAATAAATCCAACGACCATCTAAATAATCAGTTAGAATATATTTATCACTTAAAGATTTTATTCTATTTACAGCTACTAGTTTTTTAGCAAAACCTTCAAATTTTATATGCTCTTCTATTTCTTTATTATTTTCATCATATCCATGACTAATCATACAACTCCCTAAACTAAGCTCAATAAATTTTTTCATGTCAATCGTCTGCTATATTGGTTGCTAACCATCTTGTGGCTTCTTCTAAAGTAATCTTTTTTCTTTCTGCAAAATCAGCCACTTGATCTTCTTTAATTTTTCCCAAGCCAAAATATCTTGCTTCTGGGTTTGCAAAATAATAGCCACTTACGCTTGATGCTGGCCACATTGCCAGACTCTCGGTTAATTTTACTCCTATCCTATTTTCTACATCAAGCAGTTCCCAAATCGTCAATTTTTCTAAATGGTCTGGACAAGCAGGATAACCAGGAGCAGGACGAATACCTTTGTAATTTTCGTTAATTAAATCTTCATTACTCAAATTTTCATCAGCTGAATATCCCCAATACTTAGTTCGTACTTGTTTATGTAAATATTCAGCATAAGCTTCCGCTAAACGATCTGCTAATGCCTTTACTAAAATAGAATTATAATCATCTAAATTATCTTTATACGCATCTGCCATTTCATCAGCACCAAAACCTGTACTCACACAAAAACAACCCATATAATCTTGCTGACCAGAATCTTTAGGCGCTATAAAATCTGCCAAAGCATAATCGGGTACACCTTCGCGCCTTTTTAATTGTTGTCGAAGGGTTCTAAATGTATATTTTTTTTCTTCTGCTTCAAGTTCAATATCATCATCACTAATGGCATTCGCGGGAAATAACCCAAAAATACCTTTTGCTGTTAATCTCTTTTCTGAAAATATCTTTTTTAACATTTTTTGAGCATCAGCATATAGCTCAACAGCTTGTTCACCAACGACATCATCCGTTAAAATATCTGGAAATTTTCCATGTAACTCCCATCCTCTAAAAAAAGGTGACCAATCAATATATGGCTCTAATTTATGCAAATCTACCTCTTCAAAAACCTGAATTCCTAATTGTCTTGGTTTTACAATATTTGCTGATGACCAATCTATCTTAAATTTATTTTCACGAGCTTCTGCAATGGTCTTATATTCTTTCTTCTTAGTTCTGCTTAAGAATTTATCTCTAAAAGATTCATAATCTAATTTTATATTTTTTTTATAGTTGCTTGAAGTTTCCTTTTGCAATAAATCTCCAACGACGGTTACGGCTCTAGAAGCATCATTTACATGCACCACAGCATGACTGTACTGTGTGTCAATTTTTACTGCCGTATGCGCTTTACTCGTTGTTGCTCCACCTATGAGTAAAGGAACTTTAAAGTTCTGGCGCTCCATTTCTTTAGCTAAAAAAACCATTTCATCTAATGAAGGTGTAATCAAACCGCTTAAGCCAATAATATCAACCTGATGCTCTATGGCTGCATTGATAATCTTTTCAGGAGGTACCATCACTCCAAGATCTACAATCTCATAATTATTACAGGCCAAAACCACACTTACGATATTTTTTCCAATATCATGCACATCGCCTTTTACGGTAGCCATTAAAATTTTACCTGCACCTTTATCATCACCCTCCTGAGGATTTAGCAACTTTTCTTCTTCAATATAAGGTAACAAATAAGCTACTGCTTTTTTCATAACCCGAGCCGATTTTACGACTTGTGGCAAAAACATTTTTCCACTTCCAAACAAATCACCAACTACATTCATTCCAGTCATTAAATGACCTTCAATAACTTCAATAGGCTTGGCTGAAGCCTTTCTTGCCTCTTCGACATCTTCTACGACATACTGATCAATACCTTTTACTAGAGCACGTGTAATTCTATTTTGTAAAGGTTCTTCTCGCCATGATAAATCGACCTTGCTTTCTTTTGCAGTACCGATTACGGTTTCCGCAAAGTCTAATAAGCGTTCGGTAGCATCATCTCTTCTGTTTAAAATAACATCTTCAACACGTTCTAATAGATCTTTTGGAATATCATCATAAACCCCTAATAAACTTGGGTTCACGATTCCCATATTCATACCTGCTTGTATTGCATGATACAAAAACACAGAGTGCATAGCTTCACGGACAGGATCATTACCTCTAAAACTAAAAGACACATTACTCACCCCTCCACTCACACTACAATGAGGTAGATTTTCACGCACCCATTTCGTAGCTTTAATAAAGTCGATCGCATTAAGTTTGTGCTCATCCATTCCTGTCGCTACAGGAAAAATATTTAAATCGAAAATAATGTCTTCTGGAGCAAAATTTACTTCATTCACCAGAATATCATAGGAGCGTTTTGAAATTTCCAACCTACGTTCAAAATTATCTGCCTGCCCAACTTCATCAAATGCCATGACAATAACGGCTGCCCCATATCGCTTTATTAACTTTGCATGCTGCTTAAATTGCGCTTCTCCTTCTTTAAGACTGATTGAGTTCACGACACATTTCCCTTGCACCACTTGAAGGCCAGCTTCAATAATTTCCCATTTAGAGCTATCAATCATAATGGGAACTCTAGAAATATCTGGTTCTGCAATGACCAAATTCAAAAACTTAACCATAGCTTCTTTACCATCGATAAGTCCATCATCCATATTAATATCGATAATCTGAGCCCCCCCTTCTACTTGCTCACGAGCAACACTTAATGCCTCTTCAAATTTCTCTTCTTTAATTAAGCGAAGAAATTTTTTTGAACCTGCTACGTTTGTACGCTCACCAACATTGACAAAGTTGGTGTCGGCTGATAAAACCAATGGTTCTAACCCCGAAAGTTTCAGGTACTTTCTGGTTTCTTTTTTATTGGTTGGTTGCTTGTTTACTTTATCTGACATTTTTCTCTCCCTCTTTTAACCAATAACAATTCTCGGCTTAATACCTTTTACCACATTGGCAATAGCTTTTATATGCTCTGGTGTTGTTCCACAACAACCTCCTACAATATTCACCAAACTTTTTTCTACGTATTCTTTTATTTGAGCGGCCATTTGTTCAGGAGTTTCATCATATTCACCAAAGGCATTTGGTAATCCTGCATTTGGATGTGCAGAAACTGCATGAGTTGTTTTAGCTGATAAAACCTCTAAATGAGGCACTAATTGACTTGCTCCTAGAGCACAATTAAAACCAACTGATAAAATAGGAATATGAGAAATAGAAATTAAAAATGCTTCTGCTGTTTGTCCTGACAAAGTTCTACCAGAAGCATCAGTAATTGTACCACTCACCATTATAGGAACATCTATATTTCGTTCTTCTTTTACTTCTTCAATAGCAAATAAAGCAGCCTTTGCATTCAAGGTATCAAAAATAGTTTCTACCAATAATAAATCTGCTCCCCCATCTAATAAAGCTTCTACTTGTTGCTTGTAGGCTATTCGTAATTCATCAAAAGATACAGCTCTATAACCAGGATCATTCACATCGGGCGACATACTTGCCGTTTTGTTAGTTGGCCCAATACTCCCTGCTACAAAACGGGGTTTATCTGGTTCTCTTGTTGTAAATTCATTAGCTACCTGTTTTGCAATCTTTGCTGATTCAAAATTGAGCTCATACACCAACTCTTCCATAAAATAATCTGCCATAGCTATAGTAGTCCCTGAAAAGGTATTGGTCTCTACAATATCTGCTCCTGCTGCAAAATATTTACGATGTACATCGGCAATTGCATCTGGTTGTGTCAATGACAATAAATCATTATTTCCTTGTAAGGGATGTTCCCAATCTTTAAAACGTTCTCCACGAAAATCTTCTTCAGTAAATTTATGACGCTGCAACATAGTTCCCATCGCACCATCTAATACTAAGATTCTTTCTTGTAATATGTCTTTTATATTCTTCATTATACTCTCTATCTATTCTAAAAAAATTGCATTAGTTATAGTAACAACATCTTTTTTACTTTTGATAGTAAAAAAAATACTGCAAATAACCCAATCATTTGCGAAAAGCAAATGAATCGCCATAATAATATCAAGTAAAGTAAAAAGTGAGACGAAATGTTTCGCTTTTTGTTATCTATTTCGAAAATATATATTTATTCCGAATAGAACTTAGCACCTTCTTTTTATAGGTTTAAAATTTAAACTTTAAAAGGGTTGCCAAGGCTTCATTGGGTCTATTCCCTCCACCTTTCTTGATAACTATTTTCAACGTTGCAATGAACTGACTGCAAAGAAACGCCACAGCGTAATTAAATGCAAATAATCTCTTAAAATAAAAGCCTTCTCACTATTATGGCAAGAAGGCTTTTTTATTATAAATTTATAAATTAGGCTAAAATACTTTGCACCACTTCTTTTTTAGCTTCTTTTTTAGAACCGTCAAAACCTTCTACGCCACCCACTGTGGTATATTTCATCACATAACGCTTACCTGGATTAACAATTTGGTACGCAAATTGGCACATAACTGCCGCTTCATGGAAACCAGAAAGTATAAGTTTAAGTTTTCCTTCATAGGTATTTACATCGCCTATTGCAAATACACCAGGTATATTAGTTTGATAATCTTTAGCATTATTTACTTTAATAGCATTTTTTTCGATCTCTAATCCCCAGCTTCCAATAGGTCCTAACTTTGGTGATAATCCAAATAAAGGAATAAAATTATCCACTTCTAAAATGGTTTCCCCTTTTTCTTCTTCATTATGTTTGATAGTAACTGATTTCAGATGCTCTTTACCTGCAATGCCTATTACTTCAGCTTCAGTAAAAAGACGAATCTTACCTAATTTCGCCAATTCTGATGCTTTTTCAACAGAATCTAACGCGCCTCTAAACTCGTTTCTTCTATGCACTAAAGATACTTCAGAGGCAACATCAGCTAAAAATATAGCCCAGTCTAATGCAGAATCTCCTCCGCCAGCAATCACTACTTTTTTATCGCGATACACTTCAGGATCTTTGATAAAATAATTTACTCCTTTATCTTCATATTCAACAATATTCGGAATCAATGGTTTTCTAGGTTCAAATGAACCTAATCCTCCAGCGATAACGACTACAGGAGCATGATGTTTTGTACCTTTATTTGTTGTAACAATAAAAGAACCATCTTCTTGTTTATCTAAAGTTTCAGCACGTTCTCCTAAAGTAAACCCAGCCTCAAAAGGCCTAATTTGCTCCATTAAGTTATCTACCAAATGACCCGCTAATATTTCTGGAAATGCCGGAATATCATAAATAGGTTTTTTAGGATATATTTCAGAACACTGTCCTCCTGGTTGAGGAAGTGCATCAATCAAATGGCACTTTAATTTTAATAATCCTGCTTCAAAAACGGTAAACAATCCAGTTGGTCCTGCTCCGATAATTAAGATATCTGTTTTTATCATCTGTTTTCTATTCAAAAATTCACATTCTTCAAATAATTCTTTAAAAATTTTAAAGTACTACTTGATTCGTTTGTTTGTATGTTTCAATGGCACTTGCTAGTGCCGCTCTATGAGTAACAACCTCGCCAATTAATATTATTGCCGGATTGGTTAATTGTTGTTTTTCTACTTCATCCAATATGGTTGAAATAGTTGCTATGCCTATTTTTTCATTTTCTCTTGTCCCATTTTGAATAATAGCGATAGGTGTAGCTGATTTTCCTTCTTCTTGAAACAAAGCTACAATAGCAGGTAGTTTTGACATTCCCATTAAAATAACCACAGTAGCATTAGATTTTGCCGCTAAAGCCACATCTTTTGACAACTTATGGTCTTTGGTTGTCCCTGTAATTACCCAAAAACTTTCTGCCGATCCTCTTTTGGTTACTGGAATATTTTGTGAAGCTGGAACAGCTACCGATGATGAAATACCGGGTATCATTGCCACTTCTAGACCATGCTGCGCAGCATATTCCATTTCTTCAGCACCACGACCAAAAATAAAGGGATCCCCTCCTTTTAAGCGAACTACATGCTGTTTTTTTCCAAGACTAACAATTAATTCATTGATTTGTTCTTGCTGATACACATAACATCCTTTACGTTTCCCAACAAAAATTAATTCAGCATTCTTCGCATATTTCAATAATTCAGTATTTACCAAAGCATCATACAAAACCACATCTGCAGCTTGCAAAGCATTAATAGCTTTAAGTGTAATCAATTCTGGATCTCCTGGGCCAGCACCAATTACAGTTAATCCTGCTCTTTTCAAAAAAGGCGTGATATGTACCGTAAGCGATTGTATGTGATTGTTATGTTTCATTTTTGGCTACGCTTCTGCTAATTCAGCTTGTCTAAAGAGTTGTACTTTTTTTAAAAAATGTTTTGTATCATTTAAATATTGCGTTGCAAAATTTTCTGTAGGCTCATTTTTATTTAACTGAAGTGCTAAATTCTCAAAACCTCCCTGCAAAGAAATTCTTCCATTAGCAACAAATTTTTCATCAAAATCTTTAATAATACCTGCGTGGGTATTTGTTTTTGCATTTTCTGCGGTTAGTAATGCCTTTGCCGTATTCACCATTGATGAATAAGAATGATAAATACTCGCTGCCCACTTACCTTCAGCTAAAGTTGCTTCTGAATTTTGTATTTTCTCTTCGCTTTCAAATAGCAATGTCGCTATTAAATCTATCACTACCCCAGCACATTCTCCTACACCAATAGCTTGTACATATTCTTCTGTAGTTCCCCAATCGATAAAATCACTAGCTGTTAAATTTTCTATATCAGCCAAAGGCTTTAAAAATTCATAAAAATACATTTGCTCTTTTTCGGCATAATAATCTGCAAATGAAAAGCCATTACCGTTTGCATCAAAATCATCTAAAATTAATCGTAATGCTTCTGGTCCTCTTTTGCTAGGTATTTTAATTACTTTATCGGCAAATCTGCCCTCTCCATTCCCGATATTTCCACCACCTAATAATACTTGTAGTGCTGGAGCTACCAATTTATCTTTTGTTCTAATCGACATTCCTTGAAAGCCGATATTAGCCATATTATGCTGTCCACAGGCATTCATACAACCACTTATTTTAATAACCACATCAGGGTTACTACTATATTCTGGATATTCTGCTTTAATAATACGTTCTAATTCTTCGGCTATTCCTGTACTACTGGCAATTCCTAAATTACAGGTGTCTGTGCCTGGGCATGCGGTAATATCTAAAGCCTTATTATACCCTATTTCTGCAAATCCTAAACGGCTCAATTCTGCATAAAAGAAAGGCACTAATTCTTCTTTAACAAAAGGAATTACTATATTTTGACGTAATGATAAGCGTAATTCACCAGCAGCATAACGCTCTACTAAATTCGCTAATTGTCTTGCTTTATCAATATAAAAATCTCCTAATAAAACCTTAATACCGATAGCTACATATCCTGCTTGTTTTTGAGGAATTAAATTTGTTGATTTCCATTTTTCAAATGCTTCTTTATCTTCAATAATAACATCAGGAACACCAACATTGGCTATTTCAGGTTTTGGATATGCTTCAGCATCAATTGGAAAAGACTGTATTGGAATCGCTAATTGCTCTTCTTCTAACAATTTTTTAAAACCATCTAGACCGACATCTTTCAATAAGAATTTCAAGCGTGCTTTTGCTCTACTTTTTCGCTCTCCGTATCTATCAAAAACACGAACAACACCTTCCATTAAAGGAATTATTTTATCAGCAGGAAGAAAAGCAAACAATTCATCTGCATGGCGAGGTTGAGACCCTAATCCACCACCTAACATCACTTTAAACCCTCTTACACCATTTTCAATTTTAGCGATAAAACCAAGATCGTGCATATAAGATAGTCCTGTATCTGCATCACTAGAAGAGAAAGAAACTTTAAATTTTCTTCCCATCTCTTGACTGATCGGGTTTCTTAAAAAGTATTTGAATAAGCCATGCGCATACGGAGATACATCAAAAGGTTCATCCACATCAATCCCTGCAGTTTCACTTGCTGTTACATTTCGGACAGTATTACCACAAGCTTCTCGTAAAGTCACATCATCTTTCTCTAGCTCTGCCCAAAGTTCAGGAGTCCGATCTAGATCTACATAGTGAATTTGAATATCTTGGCGGGTAGTAATATGCAAACGTCCTGTAGAATATTCTTCAGAAACATCGCAAATTCTTCTCAATTGATTGGAAGTTACTTTTCCATAAGGAAGTTTAATCCGAATCATTTGAACTCCAGGTTGCCGTTGTCCATAAACACCGCGAGCTAGACGAAGGCTTCTAAATTTTTCCTCATCAATATTTCCTTCTTTGAATTGACGGATTTTAGCCTCCAATTCTAGGATATCTTTCTCTACTATAGGATTTTCTATTTCTGTTCTAAAACTTTGCATTCTTATTTTGTATTATGTACTTGGCACTCTATATCTTAAACCTGCTCGTATTTATTGGATAAAACCAGCTCCAACTGTATTGTTAGATTTTGTATCAATTAAGATAAAAGACCCATTTGTACGATGTTTTTTAAAAGCATCAAAGAAAATTGGCTTATTTAATTTAAAAGTCACCTCGGCAATATCATTCATACCTAATGCTTTTATATCTGTGTCAATTCCTGAATAATCAGGATTAATTTTGTGATTTATACTTTCTACTTTAGCTAACACTTTGTTTACTCCGTGTTGAACAATATATTTATTACCAGGGGCTAATTGCTCCGAATCCATCCAAGAAATATTAGCTGTAAATTGCTTGTCTATTGTTGGCAAATCACCCACTTTTACAATCATATCGCCTCTACTTACGTTAATTTCATCTTCTAAAGTGATAGTCACTGATGAACGTCTTGATGCTGTTTGATATTTTTTATTGTAAAAATAAATTTCTTTAATTTTTGATTTTGTTTGCGACGGTAAAGCAACAACCTCATCACCTACACTTAATTCTCCGCCATAAACTTTCCCTGCAAATCCTCTAAAATCATGAAAATCATCCGTTTTTGGGCGAATTACATATTGAACAGGGAATCTTGGAGTTCCTGTATTATAAATATCTTTTCGATCTAGATCTTCTAAATGTTCTAATAAAGTCTGCCCCGAATACCAAGGCGTGTTTTCTGATTTATTAACTACATTATCACCTTTTAAAGCACTCACAGGAATAAAGGTGATGTTCTGATCTTGATAATCTCTTTTACTCATTAATTGAGAAAAATCTGCTTTTATTTCATTATATCTTTCTTCTGAAAAATCAACCAAATCCATTTTATTTATTGCAACGATAACATCTTTTACACGAAGTAAATTATTGATAAAAAAATGACGATTAGTTTGCTCAATAACTCCTTTACGAGCATCTATCAAAATAATAGCTGCTTGTGATGTTGAGGCTCCAGTAACCATGTTTCTTGTATACTCAACATGACCAGGGGTGTCTGCAATAATGTAACTTTTTTTTGCAGTAGAAAAATAAATATGAGCTACATCTATGGTAATACCTTGTTCGCGTTCTGCTACTAAACCATCAGTCGCTAAAGAAAAATCTAAATAATCATACCCTTTTTGCTTACTTGTTTTTTCGATAGCTTCAAGTTTATCATTTGTTAGCGATTTTGTGTCATAAAGAATTCTACCTATTAAGGTACTTTTTCCGTCATCTACACTTCCTGCTGTTGCTATTTTTAGTACTTCCATTTTTCCTCTCCCCAACCCTCTCTAAAAGAGAGGGAGTTTTACAGGTTTATATTTTAATTAGTATATAAGTCGTTTTAATATTCCCAAGTTCGGGATTAGGGGATTTTAGAAATACCCTTGTTGTTTTCTTTTTTCCATAGCTGCTTCTGAACGTTTGTCGTCAATACGAGCACCACGCTCTGAAATGGTAGAATCTCTTATTTCCTGAACCACCGAAGCAATATCAGAAGCGTCTGAAAACACGGCTGCCGTACAGCTCATATCTCCAACAGTTCTAAACCGAACCATACGCTCTAAAACTTCTTCATCTTCTTCTTGATAGACATAATCAGAATGTGACCAAATCAAACCATCTCTCAAGAATACTTTTCTTTTATGAGCGAAGTAAATTGATGGAATTTCAATTTGCTCTTTTTCAATATAAGACCAAACATCTAATTCTGTCCAGTTTGAAATTGGAAAACAACGCACGTTTTGTCCTAATTCTATTTGACCATTCAACATATCAAAAAGCTCTGGTCGTTGTTTTTTCTCATCCCACTGACCAAAATCATCACGAACAGAAAAAATACGTTCTTTAGCTCTAGCTTTTTCTTCATCTCTACGAGCTCCACCAATACATGCATCAAATTTAAATTCTTCGATAGCATCTAAAAGCGTTGTTGTTTGCAAAGAGTTTCTACTAGAATACCTGCCCGATTCTTCTTTAACTTTACCTTGATCTATAGAATCTTGAACATTACGAACAATTAATTCTAAACCCAATTCTTCTACCAATTTATCTCTAAACTCAATAGTTTCAGGAAAGTTATGACCTGTATCAATGTGCATTAAAGGAAAAGGAATTTTAGCTGGCCAAAAAGCTTTTTGTGCCAAACGAACTAAGGTAATAGAATCTTTTCCACCAGAAAATAATAAAACAGGCTTTTCAAATTGAGCAGCTACTTCTCTAATAATGTAGATTGCTTCGCTTTCTAATGGATTTATGTGTGATGTATCTTTCATGTTAAAAGTTCAAGTTCAAAAAAATAGGTCCAATTTATAATAGCTTTTGGACAAGATTAAAATTAAGTGTGTAATCCACATTCACGGTTTTCTAAAACCTTTGTAGGATCAAAATATTTATGTTCGTTTGGTAAATTTAAATTCTTCAAATATGCATCTAATTGCACATCAGACCAGTGATAAAAAGGACTAACCTTTAATACTCCGTCTTTACTTAAGCTTAAAATATCTAAAGTATCACGCAATGCAGTTTGCCCGTTTCGCAAATTTGTAAACCAAACATCTGGTTTAAATTCTTCCATTGCTCTTCTAAATGGTTCTAATTTAACCTGCTCTGTAAATAAAGCGTGTTTTGGATCATCAATACCCGGTATTCCCATCACTACATCTCTATGAGAAGATGTTTGCTTAGGTACATATAGTTTAATGTTCAAGTTCAACCTTGCAATTATATCTTCAGCATGCCTATAGGTATTCGGAGTGTTGTATCCTGTATCGCACCAAATTACTGGAATATCATTTTTAACATCAGCAACGGCATGTAAAATAGCTACTTCATAAGGTCTAAAATTAGTGGTCACCACAGCATTTTTAGCATCTTGTAAAGCCCAAGAAATAATTTCTACTGGTGGAACACCCTTAAATTGAGCATTCAATTCTTTTAATTGTTGTTCTGTAAATTTCATAGCTTCTACTTATTATTATTTACCCCAACCGATTTTATTCCAGATTCTTTCATGGAAAAAATACAATATCATTTTAGTTACAAAGTCTACAGATGCAATGGAGGCTGCTAAAGAAATTTCACCTGTAAGTAAGTAAGAAATTAATAAAGTATCTAGGGTTCCTACAACTCTCCAGCTCACAGCTTTAGCAATACTACGGATAGGTTTTTCTGAGCTTTTATCAGTCTCATAAGAACTTTTTGTATCATCACTATGTCTAGCTAATTGCTCTGTAATCATTTTTTAATTCTATTTAATTATTACCCTATAGATTTAATAGAGTAAACAAAAATAAAACTATTTTGTTTATACTATGCCATAAAAAACATAAAAATTACATTTACCCTATAGTTTTGATAGATTAATAAAAAAAGTCGAAGAAATTTATTAAATTAATAATACTTTTTAAGTAATTTAAGAAATAAGGTCTGAAAGCATAGTATTTCTGTACACCTCAAGATTACTATCTCGTATTTGCATCATTAATTTATGCACGCCACAAGTAGCTTCATCTGGACAATCATCACATTTCTCATAAAAATTAAGACTTACACAAGGCACCATAGAAATTGGTCCTTCTAATACTCGCATGACAGCTGTCATTTGAATTTCTGAGGGATCTTTAATCAAATAATATCCACCTCCTTTACCCTTCTTACTTCCTAAAAAACCAGTTTTTCTTAGGGACAATAAAATGGTTTCTAAAAACTTTTGAGAAATGTTTTCAGCAATTGCAATTTCTGCAATTTGAACAGGCTGTCTATCTTTCTTTTGTGCTAAGAAAGTAAGAGCCTTTAATCCATATTTTGTCTTTTTAGATAGCATAAAACGAATATACTCAAAAATAGCAAACCTGTCTATTTAATTAAAATAAGACAGGTTTGCTAAAAAATATTATCCAAGTGCTTGTTTTACATCTGCAATAATATCATCTATATGTTCTAAGCCTACCGATAAGCGAACGGTACCATCAGTAATATTCACAGCTTCTCTCTCTTCTACAGACAATTTACTGTGTGTTGTCGACGCCGGATGAGTGACTATACTTCTTGAATCTCCTAAGTTTGCTGATAATGATAATAATTTTATAGAATCGAAAAACTTTCTGCCAGCTTCTAAACCACCTTTAACTTCAAAAGCAACAATAGTACCACCTGCTTTCATTTGTTTTTTTGCAATTTCATACTGAGGATGAGACTTTAAAAATGGATATTTAACCCAGTTTACTTTAGAATGACTCTCTAAAAATGTTGCCAATTTTAAAGCATTATCACAATGGCGATCTACACGAACTGCTAGTGTTTCTAAACTTTTTGAAATTACCCAAGCATTAAAAGGTGATAATGCAGGTCCAGTAATTCGTGAAAATCGATAGATTTTATCCAGTAATTCGGCATTACCCACTGTAATTCCAGCTAATACTCTACCCTGACCATCCATTAATTTAGTACCTGAATGAATGACCAAATCAGCTCCAAACTTAATTGGTTGCTGTAAATATGGTGTTGCAAAACAGTTATCAATTATTAAAAGTACTTTATGTTTTTTTGCTATTTCGCCTAGTTTTTTCAAATCGAGAATATCAACTCCTGGATTGGTGGGCGACTCTGCGTAGATAAATTTTGTTGTAGGTTTAATTAGTTTATCAATGCCATCTAAATCATCAATTTCAAAATAATCCGATGAAATATTCCATTTTGGTAAAAAATTCATAAATAAACTATGTGTGGAACCAAATATATTCCGTGCCGAAATCACATGATCTCCACTATCTAATAATGCTGCAAAAGTTGAGAATACTGCTGCCATTCCAGATGCAAAAGCAAAACCAGCTTCAGCACCTTCCATCTTACATACCTTTTCTATAAATTCGTTACTATTCGGATTTGAATATCTTGAATATATATTCCTATCTTTTTCTTCACTGAATGAAGCACGCATATCTTCCGCATCTTCAAATACAAAACTTGAGGTAATGTATAAAGGTGTAGAATGTTCTAAAAATTGTGAACGTTCAGTTTGTGTTCTAATAGCTTCTGTTTCAAATTTATTTTTATTCTCCATGTTTTATTCTTATCCTTTTTCAATAATTCTTAAAATATCTCCAAAAACACCTCGTGCAGTAACCGCAGCTCCTGCACCAGCACCTTGAATGACTAACGGATTTTCACCGTAAGACTCTGTATATATTTCTATAATGGAATCTGAACCTTTTACTTGACCTAAAGCACTTTCTTTAGGAACTGAAATTAATTTTACGGCCAATTCTCCTTTTTCTTTCTGTAAATCTCCAGATAAATCTCCAACATATCGAAGAACATGATTTGGTTTTTGATCCTTTTTTATCTTCTCAAAGATTGCATTTAATGATTCTAATTTATCTTTAAATTCTTCTACATCAACATTTTGCAAAGCTTCTGGAATAAGATTTTGAATACTTATATCAGAAAATTCATTACTTAAATCAAGTTCTCTTGCTAAAATTAATAATTTTCGACCTACATCATTCCCTGAAAGATCTTCACGAGCATCAGGCTCAGTATAACCTTGTTTTATTGCTTCTTTTAAAATTGCAGAAAATGGTCTATCTACTTCTGAAAAAGTATTAAATATATAACTTAACGATCCTGAAAAAACGCCTTTTATACGTGTGATATTTTCTCCTGATAAATGAAGTAATTTAATAGTATCAATTAAAGGTAGACCAGCTCCAACATTGGTCTCATATAAATATTGCTTTTGACTTTTCTCTAAGCTTTGACGTAATTTTTGATAAAAATCAAAACTTAAGGTATTGGCTATTTTATTGGAAGAAACCAAATCAAAACCATTTTCAATAATCTTCAAATACGCGTCAACAAAAGTTTTACTAGCGGTGTTATCTACTGCAATTAAATTTTCTAAATGATGTTCTTTTGCATACTTAAAAATAACATCAAGAGAATATTCTGTACCTTTTTCCTTAAGATTCTCTTTCCAATTTTTAGTGATTCCCTTTTTATTCAATAATACCTTAGTTGAATTAGCCACCGCAAATACATTCAATTGAATACCTTTACGTTCTTCAATATTCTTGGTAGATTTTAAAATCTGATCAATTAAAGTACCACCAACGTTACCATGTCCGAAAATTGCAATATTCACTTTTTTAGTGATGCCAAAAACTTGACCGTGCATTACATTTAATGCTTTATATAGGTCATTTCTCTTTACTACCAAACTTACATTCTTGCCAGTAACTGTATTATTAAATAGCAAGGGTACAATTTGATTTTTTATGAGTTCATTAAAAGGTTTATGAAAAGAACTTAAATCTTGACCTATAATTGATATTACAGAAACATCATTAGTAACCGTAATCATATTCACATCTTTCGTTACAAAATCTGTACTAAATTCTTCTAATAATACTTCTTTAGCTTTTAAAGCCTTATCGGCATCGACTACAAAACCAATTCCTCGCTCGGAAGAACCTTGAGAAATAATATTTACACTAATATTATTCTGACCAAGTACTTTAAAAATTCTTGCATCAACTCCAACCTTTCCTAATAAACCTCTACCTTCAAAATTAACCAATGCTACATTTTCAATTACTGATAATGATTTGATTCCCTCTTTACTTGTCTTTGCACTTATTAGCGTTCCTTCGTTATCATTATTAAAGGTATTTAATATCCTCAAAGGGATATTTTTTTCAATTAATGGGATGATGGTTTTAGCATGCAATATGGTCGCTCCAAAATTTGCCAATTCATTTGCTTCTGCATAGGATAACTCTTCTATACGTTTTGCATCTGCCACATAATCAGGATTAGCTGTGAAAATACCATCTACATGGGTATAATTTTGAAGTTCTGCGGCATCTAAAAAATTTGCAATTAATGCCGCTGAATAGTTACTCCCATTTCTACCTAAAGTTGTTGTTTCATTATCGTTATTAGAAGCTATAAAACCCGTTATAATAGGTACACTATTTGCATCCAACTTCGCTATTTTTAGTAGCACATTTTCTTTAGAAATTGCCTCTAAAACTTGTGCATCGCCAAAATTACCATCTGTTTTTATAAGAGTTCTAGAATCTATTAATTTAGCTTTTACTCCTTTATCATTTAATAACTGAGTAATAACTTTTCCAGAAATTAATTCTCCAAAAGCTAAAATCTGATCTTTTATTTTAGCACTATAATCGCCTAAAAGTGATACCCCCTCTAATAATTTTTCAAGTTCAGTAAGCTCACTAGCAATATTAACTGTAGTAAAATCAGCTATTTGATATGTTTTAAACGCTTCAAAGTCTTTTGAATATTCCTTCCCTAAAGCTGCTTTCTTAAGAATTGCTTCTAATTGATCAGTTGCTTTTCCTCGAGCTGAAAGTACAACACCTATGTTTTCTCCAGTTGCAACTTTGCCTAAAATGATATCTAAAACACGATTTAAGCCACTACCATTTGCAAGCGATTTTCCCCCAAATTTTAAAATTTTAATACGCTGACTTTTCCCATTTTGATCAAAAATTCCTTTTAATAATTGTTCCATTTGTTGAAATTCAATTAAAAAGGCATCGTGCCCATGTAGCGACCTAATTTCACCATAGGTAACATTACTATTTACTTGGGCTATTTGTTTATAAGTATCTTTATTCTCTTTAGCTGTGAAAAATAAATCTGAATCAACCCCAATAATATGAATGTTGGTTGCGCTCTTTTCAATAACACTAAATGCATTTTTATTACCCCGTGTTATATCGATTGTTTTAAGCAATTGATTCATCAATTTATAAGCCGATAATTGAAAACGTTCTTGCAATTTGGTGCCGTGATGCGTTAACCAACTCTCAACATTAAAAACTTGCAATTCTTCATTTGTGCTTCGTTTAAAACGTTCTTTAAAAGATTCTGGTGTTCTGTAACATAACATTGCATGCATACGTGCATCATGCACAGGTTGTTTAGAATTGACTAAAAATTGCTCCTGAATCTGACAATTAGCAATCAACCAATCTGTGGATTTCCAATCGGAAGCTACAGGAATTAAATTTTCAGTAAGATTAGGATCTAAAGCTACCATTTCCCAAGCAATTCCGCCACCCATAGAACCCCCAATAAGCGCGAAAAGGCGTTCAATATTAAGTTCTTTAAGCCCAATTAAAAATAATTTCGCAATATCTTGAGCCACAAAATCTTTATAATTTTCAACTACAAAGCCATCGTAGCCATTACCAGGAACATTAAATGCCAGTATCGTATATTTTTTGGTATCTATACATTTTCCATCGCCTATCAACGCTGACCACCAGCCATTTTCGCCAGCAACATCTGAGTTTCCTGTCAAGGCATGATTCACTAAAACAATAGGTGCTGTGTGAAGTTCTGGACCAAACACTTGATATGATAATTCTATATCTTGAGTTACGCCCCCGTAATTGGTATAATTATTTATTTTTATGTGATGTAGCATCATATCCAATTTTAATCTAAGTTGAATTTATAATAAAATAAAAAGCCAAACTCCATCTCAAGTCCTACTAAAACTAGAAATAAATTAAAATCGAAAAGTTATTAAGAAGAAATTTTCAACTTCTCGTAAGAAATTGATTTTTTCGTTATCTGCCGCCAATGCTTTAAAGCACATTTGGTAGAATTTAGCACCTTCATTGCATTATGCAAAGGGTTGCTAAGGTTTCAAAGGGTCTATTCCCTCCACCTTTCTTGATAACTATTCAATACGTGTTTGAACTTGTACGTTGCAAATATAACTACGGAACTTTTTAAATTCCTAATAATTAAACAACTAATTTTTAAACTTCTAGGTTAAAAGCTAATTTAACTTCATTTTGCATATCTAATTTCTCCCATGTAAATAATTCTACTTCTTTTTCGACCTTACCATTGTATGGTGATTCAAAAGTTTTAGTTATAGTTATTGATTCTTTACCCATATGGCCATAGGCTGCTGTTTCTAAATAAATAGGATTACGAAGTTTCAAACGTTCTTCGATTGCAAACGGACGCATGTCAAACAATTCAGATACTTTTCTTGCAATTTGACCATCATTCATACCTACTTTTGAAGTACCATAAGTATCTACAAAAATAGATGTAGGTTCTACAACTCCAATTGCATAACTAACTTGCACTAAAATTTCGTCAGCAACACCAGCAGCTACAAGGTTTTTTGCTATATGGCGAGCAGCATACGCTGCACTCCTATCTACTTTACTTGGATCTTTCCCACTAAATGCACCACCTCCGTGAGCGCCCTTACCTCCATAGGTATCAACAATAATCTTACGACCTGTTAATCCCGTATCGCCGTGGGGGCCTCCAATAACAAATTTTCCTGTTGGGTTAATGTGATAATTAATAGCATCATCAAATAAAGTTTGAATATGAGCCGGTAATTGTTCTTTTACTCTTGGTATCAAAATAGCTAGAATATCAGTTTTAATCTTAGCCAACATTTTTTCATCATCAGTATCAAAAGCATCATGCTGCGTAGATACGACAATGGTTTCTATTCTTTGAGGAATATTATCATCGCTATACTCAATAGTAACTTGTGCTTTCGCATCAGGTCTTAAATAGGTAATTGCATTATTTTCTCTTCGTAAATCGGCAAGTACTTGTAAAATTTTATGAGAAATATCTAATGCCAAAGGCATATAATTTTCTGTTTCTTTAGTGGCATAACCAAACATCATCCCTTGATCTCCTGCGCCTTGCTGTTCTTTTGAACCGCGATCTACTCCTTGATTTATATCTTTTGATTGTTCATGAATCAACGAAATAACACCACAAGAGTCCCCACTAAATTGATATTCTCCTTTGGTATATCCAATTTTATTAATGACATCTCTTGCGATCTGCTGAACATCTAAATAGGTATCACTTTTAACCTCTCCAGCCAAAACAACTTGGCCTGTAGTTACTAATGTCTCACAAGCTACTTTGCTTTCAGGATCAAAAGCTAAAAAATTATCTAATAGCGCATCACTTATTTGATCTGCTACCTTATCTGGGTGACCTTCACTAACCGATTCTGATGTAAATAAATAAGCCATAAATGGTTTTATTTTCTAGAATGGATTGACCAATAAGTTTAAAAGTAGATATGACATGATGAACATCAGTCATAACTGCTTTAGCATTTTTACACGAGGTTGCAATCAGTCAAATCCTTCCTCAAATTATTAATACTGCAAAAGTATAAGAAAAGATGCTATTTGAAAAATGGTTTAACAACAATTTGCAAGTTTACAACTCGTATTTAATTTTAAACATCACATAACGAGGCTGCACAACGTATGAAGATGTTCTGAAAAACAACTCATTAAAGCTATCTTGATTCAATTCTGTATTGTTTAACAAATTAGTAACTTCAATACTATATTCCCATTTTGTATCTTTCTTTTGGTACGATAAACTAGAATTCAAATTTCCATATTCGTTATCCACAGTATTTGCTTTATCATGATAATGATAATAATCTAAATCTGCCAAGAAAATAAAGCTCTTTAAAAAAGCAGCATCAAACTTTAAAAATGGGGTATCTGTATAAAAGGTAGATGAAGTACCACCATTATCATAATTATTAATTGAATAGTTATAACCAACTTCAAGATTAGGTGCATTTTTAAAACTTGTCGCTAAAGATGCCCTGTAACTTTGTGTTAATGATTCTGAAGTACTTGGGCTGCCATTAATAATATTATTTAAATTGGAATAAGATAGAGACCCTCTTGTACTCACTTTTATCTTTTTAATGGTTCGTTGAAAATTAGCTGAACCTGATAAAACTTCATCTTCTAAATTAGAATTTATGGTAGAACTTACTTGATTTATACCTACAATAGTACTATTACTCTTAAAAGCATCAATACGCTTATTGTAACTTACATTCGCAAATATGTTCTGCATATTAAACATATTGAAACTAAAAAAATTAAGTGAAACATTATGATAAAGTCCGCTTTCTAAATTTCTATTTCCTTGATATAGAGAATTATAATTACTAAAAATATAACCGTTAGCAAATTTTTCTATGTCAGAAAACTGTCGTGTAACTGCATAGTTAAGTCTAATATTTTCAGATTGTTTTAATTTAAGGTTGACAAACAAATCGGGTACAACATTAAATAGATGATCTGTAACCTCAGTGCCCAATTGTGTATTTTTTGCTTTATAATCATGCACAATAATACCTGGATTGATGGTGAATTTTCCTGCTATCAATTTATAATGAAGTCCCAAAAAGATATCTGAAAAACTAAAATCTACATTATTATTCAATTCTTGATTTGGAAAAGAAAGTTCTGAATCATTATCTAGAATTTGAAATATAGAAGAATTAAAATTTTGACTGCTTTGCGTTGTTCCTAAAGTCAAATTTAAATTACTTTTTGCTCCAGTTATATAATAATAGTCTGTTTTAAAATCTAATTTGTTTGTTTTTATTTTTCGATCTTGATTGATATCAAAATTAGACTGATCTTCATCTAGAGGCAAAACACTTGCAAAAGGTTGAACTTCACGAATAGCATTGTAAAAAGGGTCTTCATTTTGGAATAGATATTGACCTTCAAAAGCTAAAATGTTTTTTTCATCAATAGTATAATATACATTTGCATTTTGATTTACACTTGTAGGCTTTTGCTTTTTATTTTCTATAATTTGATCCGTTACATCTGCTTCTGATAGGATGCCTACATTTTCTTTTTCATTAGAAAACTTAGCCAAAACATCATATTCAACTTGTAAATCTGTAGTTGGTTTATACGCAGCACTAAATTTAAACAAGCCTAAATTTGATGTTTGATCTGTATTGGTTGTTGTAACTTCTTGCTGATTACTACTTATATAGGTTCGTGTTGCAATAGTTTCTAGTTCGGTATTACTATAGGAATAAATAGCAAAACCACTTAAATCTAGACTTTTACTTGGCGAATAACTAAAGTTGAGAGCTCCAAATCTTGAGTTTATTTCTTTAGCTCTATTATTTTGTAATTGCGACAACCCTAAACCTCCATCACCTACAGAAAAACTTGTTCCCGTTTGCCCTGTTCGACTTCTAAAACCGCCTGTAAAATTTCGATAATCACGAGATGTAAATGGTAACTGACCAATATTATTTAAATCTGTAAGGATATTAATGCTATAGGTTGGACTGTAGAAAAACAATTTAGGATGGGCAAGAAAACGATCATCAAGCCCTAATCCTCCAGTAATTTCTCCAAACCAAAATTTTTCTTTACCAGATTTAAGTTTAATATTCAGTGCTACATTATCTTGATTATTTGTAACACCACTAAGTTGAGAAACTTCACTAAAATTTCGTAAAACCTCAACTTTATCAAGTGCATTTGCAGGAATATTTTTGGCCGCTATTTTTGAATCTCCATCAAAAAAATCTTTGCCATTCACCATAACTTTAGTGACCTTTTTACCTTCTACTTCAATTTCTCCATCAGAATTAATTTCGACTCCTGGAAGTTTTTTCAAAACATCTTCTAATTTTTTTTCAGTCCCTGTAACAAAAGAATCTGTATTATAAACAATAGTATCACCCTTTATAGTTACTGGCATTTCATAAACAACCTCAACTTCATCTAAGGCTTCCGATTGTTCTAAAAGCGTAATATCTCTTTGGAGATCTGCTTCTTTGACTTCAATTAAAAGTTCTTTAGGTTGAAAACCTATATAACTAAATTTTAAGGTATACGTTGTGTTTTCCTTTACATTTATTTTGTAACGACCATTAGAATCTGTAATTCCAAAGCCATCTAACCCATTAGTTTCTTTATTTATAGCGACAACATTCGCCATATCTAAAGTACTTCCTAAGCTATCTTTTACGAATCCTGATATTGTAATATTCTGGGCATTAGAAAAAAATGAAAGTGTTAAAAGACTCGCAAGTAACACTATCTTTTTGGTAAATATATTTTTCATTAATTAATTTGATCTAATTTGGAAACCTCCTCCACCTCTATTACCGCTTTGAAAACGTTCAGACATTTCCTTCATTTTTTCGGCTAAAATTTCATTATACTCTTTTTGTGTTACCTCTTTGCCTTTTGTTGGTGCTTCAACAACATCTTTTTCTTCGGCATTCATAATTATTTTTGAGCATAAAATTGAAGTTTTCCCTGCATTCACTTCCAAAATCAAACCTGGCAATCCCCAATATTCGCCTGGTCCTTGACTGATAGGAATATCTAATGTGTACCAAGCTGTTATTTCAATTTCTTTTGGGGTTTCTAATGCCTTAAATAATGATGTGTTTTTTTCTGTAGAATCTTTTTTAACCTCTTCTTGATTCTCATTTCTATTTCTTGGTCTTCTAAAAGAAGAAAAATCAGTAGAATCTATAGGCTTAGTAGCTGTTGCTTTATAACAAGTATAGTTCCCAATTTGTTTTGTTTCTGAACTCATTGTCCATTTTAATTTTGGCAAACTATCTTTTATTAAAAATACTTTTCCAAACATTTCTTTTTGATCAACATAGGCTTGATCTTTTATATTCTTGTAATATTTACCTCCACCACCAAAAGACATCATTCTAAAACCTCCATTACCGCCCCCTGGTTGTTCTAATTTTTCTTCTTCTAAATAAGTCGCAGCTGTCCTATCAAAAGTCAAAATATATGTTTTTTCGAAAGCACTTTTCATACGTTCTTTTATCCGCTTTTTCTGTTCTTCAGACATTTCACGACCCCCAAAATCCATATCCATAGTGGTTTTAGATTGATAAACAGCCTTGCCTTGAAATTCTTGCGAATGAGCAGTTATTAAAAAAGTTATATAAGTGATAGTTAGAAGTATACCCTTTTTCATTTCTTGAGTTGTTTTGTCTAGATAAGACTATAAATAATTTGATTGGTTTAATAAAGACCGAAAAAAAAGTTTAATGTTCGAAATAAGATTTTACAGAAATATTATTTATGTATTATAAGGGTCAAAAAAACAATTTTGCATTTCACCAACTATTTTTTCTACAACCCAAGAATCGTTGTATATTGTGTCCCCCTTATAAAACAAGAACCATTAAATAAAATATAGTATGCATGTTGCCGTTGCCGGAAATATTGGTGCAGGAAAAACCACTTTAACCAAATTACTTTCTAAACATTATGGTTGGGAACCTCATTTTGAAGATGTTGTTGACAACCCTTATTTAGATGATTTTTATAACCAAATGGAGCGCTGGAGCTTTAACCTCCAAATTTATTTTTTAAATAGTCGTTATCGTCAAATTCTTGAAATTAGAGAAACTGGTAAAAATATTATTCAAGATAGAACTATTTATGAAGATGCATATATTTTTGCTCCTAACCTTCATGCGATGGGCTTAATGACTAATAGAGATTTTAGTAACTATTCGGGTCTTTTTGAACTCATGGAGCGTTTAGTACAACCGCCAGATTTACTTATTTATTTAAGAAGCTCAATTCCGAATCTTGTAAATCAGATTCATAAGCGTGGTCGCGAATATGAAAATACTATTTCAATAGATTATTTAAGCCGATTAAACGAACGTTATGAAGCTTGGAGTCAGAGTTATGAAAAAGGAAAATTATTAATTGTAGATGTAGATCATTTAGATTTCGTAGACAATCCCGAAGATTTAGGCACTATTATTAATAAAATTGATGCTGAAATAAATGGTTTATTCTAAAGCTTTATATATAAATTCATAAAATATAATTTGGGATTCAATTTGAAATGAATCCCATTTTTTTTGCATGTATAACAGCTTGCTCACTATTTTCTACAAACAGAACAGGAGTTGTTTTATAATTATCAAACAAACCTCTTACCCGTATCATACGCTTTCTATGATTCACACTTCTAAGATATATAGCCAATATTCTATTTGGATATAATTCTGCAATTTCTTTATAAATATCCGCATCATGCTCTCCACTATCTCCAATAAGAATAAATGGAAGTTTTGGATAGGTTTTTAAAATATTAACTATTTCAAGCTGTTTTTGAGGTTTATCTTCTGCTGTTTTTCTTTTAAAAAAAGATTGAAAAGTCCGCAGTAGAATTGGTCCTTTTGGGAAATTATTTTGTCTTAAAAAAAGCTCTAAATATCTGTATAAATTCCAAGGACTATGGCTTACATAAAATATTGGATTGGCATTTTCTCCAGATTTTCCTCTATGCAATAACTTATATAAATCTGAAGCACCTTTTAATGGTAATCGATTTTTTGCAGTCTTAAAAACTGTATTAAATAAAACTTTCCATTTTAGAGTTGAAACTACACCTGTGTGCAAAATTGTATCGTCGATATCAGTTATAATTCCAAAATCGGCTTTATCAGAAGGAATTAGTAATTTTCCAGGAAACCTATTTCCATTCTGTATAACTCTATTTTTATCTTGATCGGCGTAAGAGACTTCAAAATTTATCCATCCTTCTTCATTTATTAATAAATTTAAATTATCTAAATCTGCTTCAATTTTAAAATACCCATAAGTATCAGTTTTAGTTTTTAAGACTATTCCATTAGGTAATAAAACATGAAGATTAGCATGTTTAGCTTCATCAGTTTCTAATCTTTTCCAAGTATTCAACAATAAACTAAACCAACTTTTATTATCCAAATCAATTGATTCGTCTTCTAAAGCTCTACCTCTTAAATAAAAATGCGTATTTGTGCCATAAGCATCAAACGTAATTATTTGTAGTGGATCTTTTCTAAATAAATTCATACTATAATAGTATAAAAAAACCTGCTAATTATAAGAACTAGCAGGCTAAAAATTATATTTAAAAAAATTATTTTCTAATATCTACTTTTTCAATTTTTACTTCTATCCCAGAATCTTTAGATTTTAGAGTTGTTTTTTCAAAAGCTTCTAATTGTGCTTTTACTTCTGCCTCTGTGCCTTTAAAGATTTTTTCTTCTTTTTTTGATTCGCCATTTACTGTAGTTGTAAATACAATGGTAGCTTCTGCTAAATCATCATTATGAACATTCATTTGAATAGAAGTTTCAACGGTCTGCTTTCCATTTACATACGCCGAAACGTCATCCATATCTAAAGCGATACTTGGCGCAATTACTAAAGCAACTACTGACATTAATTTCAATAAAATATTTAATGATGGTCCAGAAGTGTCTTTAAATGGATCTCCAACAGTATCACCAACAACCGCAGCTTTATGAGCATCAGTACCTTTACGACCATCAGCTTCAATCATTTTCTTAGCATTATCCCAGGCACCACCTGCGTTAGATTGAAAAATTGCCATTAAAACCCCACAAGTAGTAACACCAGCCAATAAACCTCCTAACATTTCTGCATGACCTATGAATCCAACAGCAACAGGAACAGCAATAGCTAATAACCCTGGTAAAACCATTTCTTTGATAGAGGCTTTAGTAGATATATCAACACATTTGTCATATTCTGCATAGCCATCAGCAGCATCAAAAATAGCTCTATCTTCAACAGAAGCTTTTGACATATCAGAATCATATTTACGCATTACACCAAGTGCAGCTTTTAATTGAGGAATATCTCTAAATTGACGTCGAACCTCTTCAATCATTGCCATTGCAGCTCTACCCACAGCATTCATCGATAATGCTGAAAACACAAATGGCAACATTCCTCCCACCAATAAACCTGCCATTACTGTTGGTTTTGAAACATCAATCGCTGTAACATTCGCCACTTTCATAAATGCAGCAAATAAAGCTAATGCTGTTAAAGCTGCAGAAGCAATTGCAAAACCTTTACCTATAGCAGCAGTTGTATTACCAACGGCATCTAATTTATCGGTACGTTCGCGAACTTCATGAGGTAATTCGGCCATTTCAGCAATACCACCTGCATTGTCAGATATTGGACCATATGCATCAACAGCTAATTGAATTCCTGTATTTGCCAACATCCCTACAGCAGCAATTGCAATACCATATAAGCCAGCAAAATGATGCGAAACTAAAATTGCAGCAGCTATAAATAATATAGGAAACATGGTAGACATCATTCCTACACCTAATCCAGAAATAATATTTGTGGCAGCACCAGTTTCAGATTGTTTTACAATAGAATTTACAGGTTTAGTACCCGTCCCTGTATAATATTCAGTAATTTTTCCAACAGCTAGACCTGCAACTAAACCAGCAATCGTAGCCCAAAAAACACCCATTGAAGTGTATTCTATATCTCCATAAACCCATGTTTCAGGAATTAATTCGTTGATAATAAAGTAAGACGCAACTACCATTAAACCAGCAGAACCAAATTCGCCAATATTTAAAGCTGTTTGCGGGTTTCCTCCATCTTTTACTTTAACAAAAAAAGTTCCAATAATAGACATTACAATACCAATAGCCGCTAGTACTAATGGTAAATATACCGCTCCTAAACCAGCAAAATCAGGAGTAATAATAAAAGCTCCTAATACCATTGTACCGATAATTGAACCTACATAAGATTCAAATAAATCGGCACCCATACCTGCAACATCTCCAACATTATCGCCTACGTTATCTGCAATAGTAGCTGGGTTTAATGGATGATCTTCTGGAATTCCAGCTTCAACCTTACCAACTAAATCTGCTCCAACATCAGCAGCTTTTGTATAAATTCCACCTCCAACACGAGCAAATAATGCTATTGAAGATGCTCCTAGAGAAAATCCTGAAAGTACATTTAAAACCATACCTAAATTATCTGCACCAGGCCACATTTCTTGATAAAATGCAAATAGACTACTCAATCCTAAAACTCCAAGGCCTACAACACCCAATCCCATAACAGCACCTCCAGCAAAAGCTACTTCTAAAGCTTTCCCTAATGAGGTTCTTGCCGCCTGAGTTGTTCGAACATTAGCTTTTGTTGCTACTTTCATTCCGATAAAGCCAGCTAATGCAGAGCAAATAGCACCAACAACAAAGGATAAAGCTACCATACCATTCGAACCTACTTCATTACTTCCTTTTAAAAATAAAAGAACTGCAACTGCAACGACAAAAATTGCAAGGATTTTATATTCTGCCTTTAAAAAAGACATGGCGCCATCAGAAATATTCTTTGCTATTCTCGTCATTTTATCAGTACCAGCGTCTTGCTTGGATACCCACATATTTTTAATAAAGACAAACAATAAAGCCAAGACTCCGAAGGCTGGCAGAGATTTTACTATTAATTCCATAATTATTTTGAGATTTTGTTAATTTATTATCGCTAAATGTATGAAATCAATAACAATAAAAAAAGCCCCTTTTAAATATTTAAAAGGGGCTTTTTTTATTGAATAGGTTTTTTTATATCGTAAATGTATTTTTCTCTTTATGTTCGCTATTATCATAACGTTTTACGCATTCGTGGTATATTTTTACCGCTTCTTCTGCGTTACCCCATCCGCCAGTATCAACTTTTTTCTTTTCAAGATCTTTATATACTTGGAAGAAATGTTCAATTTCTTTTAATCTATGAGGATTCAAATCACTTATATCATGATTATTACTCCATATAGGATCAGAAACTGGTACACATATAATTTTTTCATCTGGCCCTTTTTCATCTGTCATATGAAAAACTCCAATTGGTCTTACTTCCATAACCACCATTGGATATGTTGGTTGATGTCCTAAAACTAGAACATCTAATGGATCACTATCTAAAGCTAATGTTTCTGGAATAAAACCATAATCGCCAGGGTACATCATTGACGAAAAAAGCATTCTGTCAAATCTAATTTTATGTAATGTAAAATCGTATTCGTATTTGTTTCTACTCCCTTTTGGGATTTCTATTAAAACATCAAAAGTAATGGATTGTTTTTCACTCATAATTCACTGTAATTTGTCGGCAAAGATACTTGAATAATTTATTTAAATCCGAGCAAATTGGCGAAATATCTTAGCTTTTACCGAATATTTGAGTTGCTTGTTTTTACGAAATCGCTATAGTATAAAAAAATTCTAATTATTAGAAATTAAAACCAAATGATCCAGTTACGCTAAATGGTCTTGCATCTGGACTATCTAAATAATTACCTCTAAAATTAAAATCTAACCTGAAGATTTTAAAGATATTCCCAACTCCAAATGAGTACTCCCAATAAATCTTATCATTAGGTGCGATCAATGGAATATTTGTAGGGCTATTTAATGTAACATTCTCACTTGAAAGATCTCCCCAAACACCTCGTAAACCAACAATTTCTCTAAGATTCCATTTTTTTAATAGTGGTATTCTAGAAAATAATCGTCCATTGAAATTCTGCTCTAGATGAACAGATGCGTAGGTATCAGTTACAAATTCATAAAAATTAAGGTTGGGAAAAGTTCCATAAATTGAAAATAATGTTTGGTTTCCGGGAATAACATTTAATAAACCTAAAGGTACTTCTCCAAAGGTTTTTCCAATTTCAACAGTACTATAAAGTCTTCCTAAACCTCCTATCTGCCATGGTTGTCTATATGAAAATTGAATCTTTTCATAATCAAAATCACTTTCCAAGAAACCTTCTATTCCTTTAGTATAGTTTAAAAACAGGGTGCTATAATTATCATTAATATTCCGACGTTCAACACCATAACCAATTGTTCTTTTCCCTGGAGTATATATTAAAGTTGTGGTAATATCAAATTGTTTTATTTCTGAGGCTATTCCTGTGGGTGAAGAATTGTCTATATAATCTAAACTAAATGCATCTGGCAATGCTGAACTCAAACTTCGTAATGATCCTCCAAATTTGACAATAAAATTATTTAAAGGCTCAACTTCTAAATTAAAAGTACTTAGGTTGATATTTGTCAATCTATCATTAGATCCTACCGAAAATAGAGATGATGATGCTGCACTTCTTCCTAGAACATCTGTGGTTGAAGTAAGGTTTATTCCTAATTGTTCAATATCTCGCCGATTACCTCCAGAAATAATCAATCTAGATTTTCTATCTAACAACCATTTGCCAGAAATACCATGTTTAAATTTATGATCGCTAAATCCATAAGCCGTATATGCTTCTATACGCCACGGATCATTTTGCCCAAAATAAGTTCTAGCTCCTCCTCGCAATCGTATTCCTTCTGCATCATTATAACCAAAGGTGCTATACACATCTCCGATATCTAAATTCCATTTATCTATTTCTACATATCCAGAACCCAAGATGCTTACTATATTATAGTAGCTTTTAAATTTAGGAACGGTTTTTAAGGTATCTAATAATTGATAAACTCCTTTTTCATCTTTATTAAGTTCTTCTAGTCTATTATTTTTCCAAAAGATACTATCCCGTTCTACAACTCCAGAATCAAATTGCCCTTCTAGATTTTTATAAAATTTATCATTCTTTTGTTGATCAAAAATATAGTTATTATAAACTGTGGTTCTTTTGCCGTATATGCCTTTTGATTTTTCTTTTTTATTCAAACTAAAATCACTTAACATATAATCTCGTTTTAATAGAAAAACAGAATCGTTAAGTACTTCAAAATCTTGTTCTATATAAATTTCTTTAACCCAGTTAATATTTGCACTTTTTGTAACTTCTAGATTAATCTTTTTTATAGCATAAGTAGAATCATTAACCCAAAAATTGCCCTTAAAGGTTAATTCATTCTTTCTTCTAGGATAATAAATAATATTGTAGCACCATTTATTGTCAATAAAAGTACTATCTGTCAATACATAGTTATAAACATCTATACCTGTTCTTGAAAGGGGGCTTGTAAAACTCTTATCAAAAAACTTTAAATAGTTATTATAAATATCATAATCAGAATATAAATCTTCAACAAATGCTGTCAATGCTTGATTATTACTGAATCCAGAATTTTTTGTTCCGAGTATATCTTCTTTCTCTTGATCGATGAGATTATCACCATAAACTTTAGAAAAAGTTTCATTTAAAAATATGGGCAAATATGTTTTACCTGTAATTCTTGAAGTATCTAAATCATTAAAAACAAACTCTAAGCCTTTAAAAAGTTTACTTTTTATTAAAGCGCTATCTATTGTATTTAGGTCAAACTCTACTTTTTCGTATTTATCAAATTGGTATTGTTTAAAATGCTTAACACCACTTTTTCTTCTTTTTTCCCAGATTTTTCTTAAAATATCAATTGCTGGATTATTTTTTTTAGATTGTTTCCCTGAATAAACAACAACTTCTTTAAGTTGTTCTCCACCTTCTGTAAGTACTATCTTCATTTGATAGTTTACTTTCTTTTCAAGTACAATCTCTTTTGTATCGTAACCAACAAAAGAAATAATTAGTGTCGTATATGTTTTATCTGATTCTAAATAAAACACCCCATTATCATTAGTTATAGTTCCTTCTGAAGATTCTTTAAAAACGATATTAGCAAAAGCTATTGGTAAACCAGCTTCATCTTCAACAATACCACTAACTTTAGTCTGAGAAAAAATTGAAACCGAAAAAAGAAAAAGGAATAATTTTAAAAAGCTTTTCATTTAAAATTGGGGAAATTAATATAGTATTTCGAAGATAATAAAAACCAAAATAGCTTTACCGACTAAATTGACGGTAAAGCTATTATAAACTTACGTAAATATATATTTTATTTATATAATACTTTCTTAACAGATTTAATTACATCTTCATGATTAGGTAACCATTCTGCTAATAAAACTGGAGAATATGGTGCAGGCGTATCAGCAGTGTTAATTTTTTCAATGGGCGCATCTAAATAATCGAATGCATTTGATTGTATATGATAAATAATTTCTGATGCGACATTCCCATAAGGCCATGCTTCTTCAAGAATTACTACTCTATTTGTTTTCTTTACAGATGTAAGTATAGCCTCATAATCTAAAGGCTTAACCGTACGCAAATCTATAATTTCACAACTAATACCTTCTTTTTCTAATTCATCAGCCGCTTTATATGCCTCTTTAATAATTTTTCCAAATGAAATAATCGTAACATCCGTACCAACTCTTTTTATATCTGCAACACCTAAAGGAATGATATAATCTCCTTCAGGAACTTCAGCTTTATCGCCATACATTTGCTCAGATTCCATAAAAATAACCGGATCATTATCACGAATCGCAGCTTTTAATAAGCCTTTAGCATCTGCTGGGTTAGATGGAACAACTACTTTAAGACCTGGGCAATTTGCAAACCAACTTTCAAAAGCTTGAGAATGTGTAGCGCCTAATTGACCTGCTGAACCCGTAGGACCTCTAAAAACAATAGGACAATTAAATTGACCTCCAGACATTTGGCGAATTTTAGCCGCATTATTTATAATCTGGTCAATACCCACTAAGGCAAAATTAAAGGTCATAAACTCAATGATTGGTCTATTCCCATTCATGGCAGAACCTACTCCAATACCTGCAAAACCAAGCTCAGAAATAGGAGTATCTATTACTCTTTCTGGCCCAAATTCATCAAGCATTCCTTTCGAGGCTTTATAAGCTCCATTGTACTCTGCGACTTCTTCTCCCATTAAATAGATAGAATCATCTTTTCTCATTTCTTCGGACATTGCCTCGCAAATAGCTTCCCTAAATTGTAGTGTTTTCATGTGTTTTTTTTAATTCTTTTTTAATGGTCACATATAACCTTCACTAATTAAAAAATCATTGAATTATAATTTTAACGATTTTTTAATTAATTCAGTTTCATTTAAACGGAGTTTCTTAAAATTCTTATTCTAAAAAGGATAGCAAAAATAGGAAATTATCTGTCATAACAATGGTAGTTCGATTCAAAAAAAGTTATAAAATTTACTATGCATGCATAGTAAATTTGAAAAATATTGGCTATCTTAGCAGTCTTTAAAAAATATAAAATACCTTAAATAATGAAGATATTAGTTTGTATAAGTAATGTACCAGATACTACATCAAAAATAAACTTTACCGATGGTGATACTAAGTTTGATACAAATGGGGTTCAATTTGTAATTAATCCTAATGACGAATTTGGTTTAACAAGAGCCATGTGGTTTAAAGAAAAGCAAGGGGCTACTGTTCATATCGCTACTGTTGGCGGTGCAAATGTTGAACCTACTATGAGAAAAGCATTGGCAATTGGAGCTGATGAAGCCATACGTATTAATGCAGAACCTACCGATGGTTTTTTTGTCGCACAACAATTAGCAAATATCATCAAAGATGGTGCTTATGATTTAATAATTGCAGGTAGAGAATCTATTGATTATAACGGAGGAATGGTACCTGGCATTATAGCTAGCGTATTAGATATAAACTTTATCAATACTTGTACAAATTTAGAAATTGATGGCGCAAATGCAACTGCAACACGCGAAATTGATGGTGGAAAAGAAAAAATTGCTACTACATTACCTTTAATTATTGGTGGACAAAAAGGCCTTGTTGAAGAAAGCGACCTAAGAATACCAAACATGCGAGGCATTATGATGGCTCGCCAAAAGAAGTTAACTATTGTTGAACCTATTGATGCTATAAAAGCAACACAAGATACTAAATTTGAAAAGCCAGCTGCTAAAGGCGCTGTAAAACTGGTAACATCTGTTGATGAATTAGTTAATTTATTACATAACGAAGCCAAAGTAATTTAAATCTATCTTGAAAATTTAAAAAATAAAAACATGTCAGTATTAGTATATACAGAATCCGAAAACGGAAAATTCAAAAAAAATGCATTTGAAGTAGCTTCTTATGCCTTCGAGATAGCCAAACAAATGGGCACAACTGCCACAGCAGTATCTTTCAATGTTTCAAATAATGAAGTTCTAGGTGATTATGGTATTTCAAAAATATTAACTATTAAAAATGATACTTTAAGTACTTTTAATGCGAAAGCATTTTCTAGCTGCATTAACCAAGCAGCCGAAAAAGAAGGTGCAAAAATTATCATCTTAAGCTCAAGTACCGACACAAAATTTCTTGCTCCAATCTTAGCTGGACATTTAAAAGCAGGATACATTCCTAACGTTGTTGCTGCTCCTGAAAGCACATCGCCATTTATAGTAAAACGTACTACTTTTAGTAATAAAGGATTCGCTTTTTCAGAAATCAATACTACTGTTAAAATTGTAGGGGTCTCAAACAATTCATTTGGCGTTACTGAACATAAAGTTTCTGCAACTATTGAAGATTTTAATCCAACTGTAACTGATGGAGATTTTTCTACAAAATCTATAGAAATAGATAAAGTAGTTGGAAAAGCTACTATAGCAGATGCAGATATTGTAGTTTCTGGAGGTAGAGGATTAAAAGGACCTGAAAACTGGGGAATGATTGAAGAACTTGCCGATGTTCTTGGAGCAGCAACTGCTTGCTCAAAACCCGTTTCAGATTTAGGTTGGAGACCACATGGTGAGCATGTTGGACAAACAGGAAAGCCTGTCGCAAGTAATTTATATATTGCCATTGGAATTTCTGGAGCTATTCAACATCTAGCTGGAGTAAGCTCATCAAAAGTAAAAGTTGTTATTAACATTGACCCAGAAGCACCATTTTTTAAAGCCGCAGATTATGGTATCGTGGGTGATGCTTTTGAGGTTGTTCCTCGTCTAATAGAAAAATTAAAAGAATTTAAAGCCCAAAACGCTTAAAATTTGTTAAATTGTGCCTCTTAAAGGGCTGTTTAAATAGTAGGTCAAGCCTTTTATTTAAACAGCCCTTGATTGTTTACAAATATTTATGAGTTTAGTCAGATTAAAAATAAAAGGAATATCCTATAGTCAAACGCAGAATGGAGCGTATGCTCTTATATTGAATGAAGTTGACGGCGATAGAAAATTACCAATTGTCATTGGTGCTTTTGAAGCACAGTCTATTGCAATTGCATTAGAAAAAGAAATAAAACCTCCGCGGCCTCTAACTCATGACCTTTTTAAAAATTTCGCTGATCGTTTTGAAATTATTATTAAGCAGGTTATAATTCACAAACTTGTAGATGGTGTATTCTATTCAAGCATCATTTGTGAACGTGACAAAATTGAGGAAATTATCGATGCCAGAACTAGTGATGCAATTGCACTTGCTTTACGCTTTAATGCTCCTATTTTCACCTATAAAACTATTTTAGATAAAGCAGGTATTTTCTTGAAATTTTCTTCAAAAGATAAAGAGAATGAAAATACTGATGATAGTATTATGGTAAACGAAATACTTCAAGAAGGAGAAACTGTAGAAATTACAGGTTCTGCCTCTGATGGATATTCAGAGCTTAGTATGGAAGAACTTTATAAAGAATTGGAAAGTGCAGTAACCAATGAAAACTATGAAAAGGCTGCGAAATTAAGGGACGAAATTTCTAAACGCCAATAATTCTATCTAACTCCAATATAAATGAAAAATAGCTTTTGGTTTGCCCTAGTTCTATTTTTAGTAGTTCTACCAATTTTTGCACAAGATGTAAACCCAATTGATACAATAAGCACTTCAGTAGATACTATCACTATAAATGATATTGAAAGTGCAAATACAATCCAACCCAATGAAGGGTTTACAATTAATAGTTTATGGAGAGGCATTTTAGGAATGTCTGCTTTACTACTTATTTCTTTTCTTTTTAGTGCAAACCGAAAAGCAATCAACTGGAAAACTACCGCAATTGGACTTGGAATACAACTTCTATTAGCAATTGGAATATTAAAAGTTCCATTTATTCAGAATGTATTCAACTTTCTAGGAATGATTTTTAATGAGATTTTAAACTTTACCATTGCCGGAAGTAAATTTCTTTTAGGCAATCTCTTAAATCTTGAAAATCCAAATATTGGATACATTTTTGCATTTCAAATATTACCTACAATTATATTCTTTTCAGCATTAACTTCTGTTTTATTTTACTTAGGAATCATCCAAAAAATAGTAAAAGCACTAGCATGGTTATTAACCAAATCATTAGGAATTTCAGGCGCAGAAAGTCTTAGCGTTGCAGGAAATATTTTTTTAGGACAAACTGAGGCGCCATTAATGATAAAAGCCTATTTAGAGAAAATGAATAGGTCTGAAATATTATTAGTAATGATTGGCGGTATGGCTACTGTTGCGGGTGGTGTTTTAGCAGCTTACATCGGTTTTTTGGGCGGCAATGATGAACAACTTCGTTTAGAATTTGCCAGACACTTAATTGCAGCCTCTGTAATGGCAGCACCTGGAGCTATAATTATATCAAAAATATTATATCCACAAACTGAACCTATCAATACAGACGTGTCTGTTTCTCATGAAAAAATTGGAAGTAATCTTTTAGATGCTATTTCCATTGGAACAACAGAAGGTTTAAAACTCGCTGTAAATGTAGGAGCAATGCTTCTTGTTTTTGTAGCTTTTATTGCTATGATAAATGGAGTGTTTAATCTATTAGGCGATGTTACTTCTTTAAACGAATGGATGGCAGCAAATACATCTTATCCAAAATTTTCTTTAGAAGCTGTTTTAGGCACAATATTCGCCCCTTTAATGTGGCTAATTGGAGTTGCTTCTGATGATATCATGCAAATGGGACAATTATTAGGAATTAAATTAGCTTCAAGTGAATTTGTTGGCTACACGCAACTTGCCACTTTAAAAAATCCAATAAATCCAGGGCATTTTGAATATAAAAAATCAATAATAATGGCCACCTATATGCTTTGTGGATTTGCTAATTTTGCATCTATAGGAATTCAAATCGGAGGAATTGGTTCTTTAGCGCCTGGACAGCGAAAAACATTATCTGAATTTGGAATGAAAGCCGTTTTAGGAGGATCGTTAGCTTCTTTACTTTCCGCAACCATTGCAGGTATGATTTTAGGATAGTACTAAGCATAACTCACAAATTTTTAGTTAATAAAATCTTTATAAGTATACGAAGTTCAGCCTATACAAGAAAAGCTGTTTTGCTATTTTTGATGTTATACTTTTTAATGGATAAAAAATCTCATTTCAAGAGGTGCTTTAAAGAAAAATGAAACAATATCACGACTTACTACACCACGTATTAGAAACAGGAAATCAAAAAGGAGACCGAACAGGAACAGGAACCAAAAGTGTTTTCGGGTACCAAATGCGTTTTGATCTAAGTGAGGGTTTCCCTATGGTAACTACAAAAAAATTACATTTAAAATCTATCGTATATGAATTACTTTGGTTTTTAAAAGGCGATACCAATATTGACTATTTAAAAGAAAATGGAGTTCGTATTTGGAATGAATGGGCAGATGAAAATGGAGATTTAGGTCCTGTTTATGGTCATCAATGGCGTAATTGGAATAGTGAAGAAATTGACCAAATCAAAGAAGTTATTGAAACACTAAAGACAAACCCCAATAGTAGAAGAATGTTAATTTCTGCTTGGAACCCTAGTGTGCTTCCTGACAATTCAAAATCTTTTTCTGAAAATGTGGCTAACGGAAAAGCTGCTTTGCCACCATGTCACGCTTTTTTTCAATTTTATGTTGCCGATGGTAAACTTTCTTGTCAGTTATACCAACGGAGCGCAGATATATTTTTAGGAGTACCATTTAATATTGCATCATATGCTTTATTTACAATGATGATGGCTCAGGCTTGCGGATATGCCCCTGGAGATTTTATTCATACGTTTGGTGATGCCCATATTTATAATAATCATATGGATCAAGTAGAATTGCAATTAAGCAGAGAACCTAGACCATTACCTAAAATGGTATTAAACCCTGAAATAAAGAATATTTTCGATTTTAAATTTGAAGATTTTACTCTAGTCGATTATAATCCTCACCCTCATATAAAAGGTATTGTTGCAGTTTAATACTTCAAGAAAATACTTTTAAAAAAACAAAAAGCCGAAACATCCAAGTTTCGGCTTTTTATCTGTATAAAAATTTATAATTCTAAAACTGCATTTTCAGCACCTGCATATTCATTCCACTGATAGCCATCGGCTTCAGATTCATTTACATAACTATCATCAATAAGATATCTAAATTCATAAGAGGTCTCCTTAGGTAGATCCATAGTACCTTTAAATGTGCCATTTTTTAATTTTCTCAGCGTTCCTTTTTTAGGATTCCAATCATTAAAATCTCCAACAACAAATACTTTTGCTGCATCTTCTGCTGGCACTGTAAAAGTCACTTTACAAACCGGCTTACTTTTCAAATACTGTTTTGTAATAGCCATAGTGTTACGTTTTAAATTCCATACAAAGCAAGCTATAAAATTGTTGATAGCCAATTAGTTAACATCGATTTATCAAATTGATAAAATTGGATTTACAAAAAATTGTAATTCTCAATTTAATGTTAGAAATTTTTGCATTTAAAGAAGTGTTATATTGTCTTTTTTATGACATCAATAACTTTAGCTATGTTTTTTGTTGTGTTATAAAAATGAAAACTAAGACGTATTCCAGATCCTCTTTGTGAGCAAATAATATCGTTATTTGTTAATGCATCAAATAATTTTTGGTTTCCTTTTATATTAAAAATTGTGCCGTGTTCTTTTCTATTTACTACTGCTTCTTCTAATAAGTTCATTTTCGAAAATTCATTAAAAGCGTAGGTCTTTAATTCTCTATTGGTTTCTTCAATTTTTTTCATTCCTATTTCTGTCAAAAAATCTAAAGACCATTTTAAACTCCCAAAACTCAATGTATCTAAATGCCCGGGTTCAAAATGCTTTGTAAATTGGATTGCATCTTTTCCATTAACATCACCATTTGAGGCATTAAATCCCGTAGTTTTTAATTGAAAATTATGTTTTACTGCATCTTTGAAGAGCAAAAAACCATTTCCGCTTCCTGCCAATAACCATTTATAAGCACTCGCTCCTAAAATATCAATTGCAGAATTTTCAAAATCAAAATCTTCAGTTCCACAGTACTGTGTTCCATCGGCAATAATTATAAGCTCAGGAAATTCAGTTTTTAGCTTTTTCAAAAAATCTAAATTAACTTTAATTCCATTTAGCCATTGAACTATACTAATTGCTAAAACAGTAATTCCATTAGTTTTTATACTTTTTAAAATAGCATCTTCTAAGACTTCATCATTTAACTTAACATATTTAATTTCGAAACCTCTACTTTCAAAAGGCCAATTTACAGAGGGGTAATCATCATCTAACAATAAAACTTTATGCTTTTTATCTAGCCCTTCGAGAAGCAAATTTAAACCCAAAGAAAAATTTTGAACCAAAGCAACGTTTTCACTTTTACAATTAAAAAAATTACCTACAGTTTCTCTTGTTTGAGAGATGAGCTTTAAACCTTTAATCTTAAAATTACTTCCGCCGATAAGATAATCTAAATCATGCTCTTGACGCCAATCTAAAAGACTATCATACATAATTCCATAGGCAGCCGTATTTGCATATATATATTGATCTAAAACTGGAAATTCTTTAATTATCTTTTGCATGATTAAATATTAAAAATGGTAATTAGTATCTTTGTTAGTAAAGATACATATTGACATGTTTTCTAAAGCAAAAAAAGAGTCAGAAATAAATTTAGAGCAGCACGAACAGTTAGAATATGCTCAATTAAGAATAAAACAAAAAAAGCGACTTTATACGCATTTTGTAATTTTTCTGGTGGGTAGCATTTTTTTAGTGTTAATCAATAAAATTTTAAAATACGGAGATACCTATAACTGGTTTGTTTGGGTGATTACTTTTTGGGCTTTTTTATTTGTGATACATCTTATAAATGTTTTTTTTACTCAAAAATTTATGGGAAAAGATTGGGAGCGTGCGCAGCGTGAAAAATTAGTAAAAAAGCAGAAGGAAAGAATTTCAGAACTACAAAAAGAAATAGAGACCGATTTTCCTCTTTCTCAAATCAATAAAAAAAAAGAAGATTGAATACTATTACTTTAATTGCCGCTGCTGCAGAAAACAATGCACTAGGAAAGAACAATGAGCTTTTATGGCATCTTCCTGATGATTTTAAGCGTTTTAAAACCCTAACAACCGGTCATCCAATGATTATGGGAAGAAAGACTTTTGAAAGTTTCCCAAAACCATTACCAAACAGAGCTCATATTATTATCACCAGAGATAGGGACTATAAAGTTAATTTTGATAATTGCTTTGTTGTACATACCCTAGAGGATGCTCTTAGAGTTTCTAATTCTGACACAAATACGGTTTACATTATTGGTGGTGGAGAAATCTACGCACTTGCTCTTACTACTGCAACAAAAATAGAACTTACTCGTGTTCATGAACGTTTTAATGCTGATGCTTTTTTTCCTGATTTTGACAAAACAAATTGGAATTTAGTGAAAGAAGAATATCATCCTACAGATGAAAAACATAAGTATGATTTTACCTATTTAACTTATGAACGAGTAAAAATTTAAAAATCAAGGTAATTAATATTCACATCATAATTAACCAAAAACTCTTTTAGTACAGTAAGGTTTGCATTTGTATAAAACTGATGCTTAGAAATTGTTTTATCAGCTAAGAGGCCCGCCTTTTCTAATACATTTTTTGTTTGTTTTGCAACTGCTTCACCAGAATCTATTATTTGAACATGTGCAGGTAGTATTTTTTGTATAGCGGGTATTAAATATGGATAATGCGTGCATCCTAAGACTAAATAATCTATTCCTTGCTTTACCATTGGCGCTAAATACTTTTCAAGAAGTCTTTGAGTTTCATCACTAGAAACCTTACCCGATTCTATAAGTGGCACCAATCCTTCTCCATCTTGCTCTATTACTTTAATACCATCTGAAAAATTCTTTGAAGTATTATGAAAAAGCGCACTTGATAAGGTTCCTTTTGTAGCTAAAATTCCAATTGTTTTAGACTGCGACTTTATAGCTGCTGGTTTAATAGCTGGTTCAATTCCAATAAACGGTACATCATACGTATTTCTTAAATAAGAAATGGCATTTGTTGTTGCTGTATTACAAGCTACTACGATTAGTTTACAATCTTGTTTTAGTAAATATTCAGTATTCTTACTACTTAAATCGATAATTTCTTGTTCGCTTTTTTCGCCATATGGTGCATTTTTACTGTCCGCTAAATAAATGGTACTTTCATAAGGAAGTAATTTATGTATCTCTTTCCAAATAGAGGTTCCACCAACACCCGAATCAAAAATACCTATAGGCATAAAACTCATAACAAAATATAGTATTAAATACTGAGCTTAAAGTTACATCAATATTTAAATTCTTATAAATATTGATTAAAAAACTAGTTCAAGTATAAAAAATATCCATAAAAAAACCCACTTTATAAAGTGGGTTTTAACTATTTTTTAAAATAGATTTTTATTAAAAACCTAATTCCTTTTTTACTAAAGGTAATAAATCTGTCCCCTTTGCAACAATTACACCGCTACCTTGAGAAGAATCTAATACATAATTAATTCCTTGTGCAGCAGCAACTTTCTCGATAGCAGCTTTAGCCTTATCTGAAATAGGACCCAATAAAGCTACTTGCTTATTCTGTAGTTCTTGACTTGCTTTTTGTTGCGCTCCTTGAATGTTCTTTTCAGCTTCTTGTAATTCAGCTCCTCTCTTCTGATTTTCTTCATCAGACTTATTAGCAGCTTCACTTTGGTATTGCTTATACTTATTTTGTAATTCTGTCATTGAGCTTTGTATATCTGCTCCATAAGTCTCTTGCAATTTTTTAAGTTCAGCTTCAGCTGCTTTCATTTCTGGCATTGCAGACATTAATTCCGTTACATTAATATGTGCAACCTTATTTTGTGCATTAACAAAACTTGTAGCTGCTACAAATAAAACTACTACAATAACTATTTTTTTCAAGTGTTTCATGATTTTTAAATTACAATTTTGAGTGTTAAATTAATGGTTTATACTCCATTGAAGAGTTTTGATTTTAAAATTTATTTAATTATTTCCTTTTTCGTTTTCCTGCGTTTCTTTTTTCTTTGCTTCCCGCTCTTCTAAGAGTTTTTGGCGTCTAGCTTCGTATGCTTTTTTTCGTTCTTCTCTAAGTTTCAACTGCTCTTCTCTTTTTGCAGCAGCTGCTTTATCACGAGCTATTTGAGCTTCTTCTGCCTGATCAATCCTATCTTTTAAAGCATCAGTCATTTCTTTTTCTACTGGCTCATCTTCATAATCATCTAAAGCATTTCTTTTATCAATTCTTTCCTTAGCAGCACTTACTTTTCGAGTTCTTGATATTGCTTTTAAGACTAAATCACTAATATCTAATCTTTTTTCAGCGTACAACATTACAACATCTGCTGATTTATCAAAAACTAAATCATATTTTTTATTTTGACCTATTTTTTGAACTTCATTAAACACCTGATCTTGAATGGGTTGTATTAATCTCTGTTTTGAAAGTATTAAATCTCCATTAGGACCAAATCTGTTCTGTTGGTAATCAAACATTTCTTTTTCTAATATCTTAATCTCTTCTTCTCTTTCAGCAATCAGCTCAGCAGTTAATAAGACTTTTTCTGCCATCAAATCTTTTTTCATTTGATCGATAACACTTTTTTCTTGCTCAATCTCTAACTTCCATTTTTGAACTTTAGCATCTAACTGTTCATTTGCTTCTCTATATTCTTCTACATTTTCTAGAATATACTCCATATCAACATAAGCAATTCTAACCCCTCTTTGTTGAGAAAAGCCATAGAATGAAAATAGCACCGTACTAATAATTAAAAGAACTTTTGTTTTCATCTCGTTTACATTTACTGCTATAGAAAATATCGTGCCAAAATAAATAAATATTTTAATAAAGAGAATGGAATATTAAAGTTTACTTTTAAAAACCTTCATATTTTTTCATTCTAAGCAAAAACACGTATTACTATCAAATTAATATTTTTAATATTTAGGTTGATGGTACTACGTATTTTTATCTTCTAAAACTGCTGTCCTATAATGAAATGTGTTTGCCAACCACTTGGTCCTGTTGAACTTGGACTGGCATCTTTATCAAAACCATAACCAAAATCAATACCTAACAAACCAAAAGCAGGCATAAAAATACGTAAACCAGCACCTACTGATCTTTTTATTTCAAACGGATTAAAGTCTTTAAAATTGTCAAAGGCATTACCTCCTTCAGCAAAAACTAACCCATAAATTGATGCAGAAGGCTTCAAGGTTAATGGATATCGCATTTCTAAAGAGAATTTATTATAAATTAATCCTCCGGCTTGTTCTGTATTTCCTGAGACTGGGTTTACAACATAAGGTGTAATAGACTGATTTTCATAACCTCTTAATTGTATGGTTTCACGACCATCTAATGTAAAGTTACCCAATCCGTCACCACCTACGTAAAAACGTTCAAAAGGAACTTGACCAGCTTTACTGTTATAATTGCCTAAGAAACCAAACTCAGCATTTGTTCTTAAGACTAATGATTTACTACTAATATTACCTATTAATGTAGTATACCAATCTCCTTTAAAATTCACTTTATAAAATTCTAACCATTTAAAACGTTCTTTATCAATACGTTCTAATTCGTCTTGATCACGATTGACAATAGCAGCTGCTAAATCTTCATTTAACTGGTCATAATCTTTACCATTAAACAAAGACCAAGGTGGTGTAAATTTTGCTTTAATTTCAAAATTAGATCCTGAAGTAGGGAAAATTGGGTTTGTACCTGCCGATCTTCTAGAGATTCCTAAGGTATAGGCTAAAGAATTAGAATTACCATTTCCAAAATTAAATAAACCTAAATTATAATCATTAAACTCATATAATTGATATCCTATTGAATGCGATATAGTAAAGAAATCATCTGGCCATTGTACACGCTTAGCTAAGCCCAAAGTAATACCAGTAATCGAAAAGTTCTTGTCTTTGTCTGGTTTATAACGATTAGCTCCGGTGGCATTATAGTTATAAGAAAATTGTTTTGTTCTAGATAATGATGCACTAAAACTAACTGGTTTTTTACCTCCTAGCCAAGGCTCGGAAAAGCTCAAACTATACACCCTATACGTTTGACTTGCTTGTAAACGCAATGCAAAAGTTTGACCATCACCCATGGGGACAGGTTTATATGCTTCACCATTAAACAAGTTTTGTATAGAGAAATTACTAAAAGACAGTCCTAAGGTTCCGATGAAACCACCACCACCATAACCACCTTGCAATTCTATTTGGCTAGATCCAGATTCCACTAGGCTATAATTTAAATCTACAGTACCTGCGTTAGGATCTGGATTTAAAACGTCAGGTTTTACATTTTCAGCATCAAAAAAGCCTAATGCTCCTAACTCACGAATACTTCTAATAATATCTGCCTTGTTATATTTTTGACCTGGTCTTGTTCTTAATTCTCTAAAGATAACATGGTCATTTGTTTTTTCATTACCATCTACCGTAACATGATCTAAATATGTTTCTTTACCTTCAATAATTCTAATTTCAAAATTAATGGTATCATTAGAAGCAGACATCTCTACAGGGTTGATCTGAGAGAACATGTATCCATTATTTTGATACAAACTCGTTACATCGTTAGGGTCAGGTTTTGTATTATCAGCAATTCTTTCTTTAAGTAATACTCCATTATAAGTATCGCCTTTTTTAATACCTAAAACAGCACTTAATTGCCTATCTGTATAAACAGTATTTCCAACAAAATCAATATCACCGAAGTAATATTTATCACCTTCTTCAACTTTAATATTTATATCTATTAAGTCTTCTCCGTTTTTAATTATTGAGTCAGAAATTACACGAGCATCTCTATAGCCTTTTTCTGCATAGCCTTCAACTAGCTTCACTAAATCAGCCTCATAGTCCTCTGGAATATATTTTGATCTCTTTAGTTTTAAAATATTTTTAAGTGATCTTTCTTTGGTCTTTTTTAAAGATTTTTTCAGCTTTCGGTCAGAAATTTTCTCGTTGCCTTCAAAATTTATACTACTAATCTTAACTTTACTTCCCTTTTTAATATTTACAACCATACTTTGAGCATTAGTTTCAGAAGTATCTTTTGCTGTAGCTATGGTAACCTTTGTGTTTAAAAACCCTTTCTTCTTATACTTATTTTGAAGATAATTTTTAGTATTTGCGATTAAGTTTTCAGTGATTTTTTTACCTTTTTTTAAATCGGTATCTTTTAAAATATCATCAATTTTACCCTTTTTCACGCCATAAACTGTAACCTTAGATAAGGTTGGTCGTTCAAGAATATTTAGTTCTAAATAAATATTATCACCTTCAATTTTAGTAATATAAAAACTGATATCACTAAATAGTTCTAAACTCCATAATTTATTAATTATCGTGCTTATTTCATCTCCAGGAACAGTTATTGGTTGCCCATCTCTTAACCCTGTATATGTTTTTACAGTTTGTTCATTATAGCTTTCTAAACCAGTTACTTTTAGACCTGCTAAAATGTATTTTTTACCTTCCTCATAAGATGTATCCTGAGCGGAACTTATAAGACTGGATAAAAATAAAATAAAGGTAAATGCTAATTTAGGGGAGATGATTTTTTTCACATCTCTAGATAAGTTGTTCGCTAGTTTTTCCAAATCTTCGTTCTCTATTTTGGTAATTTAAAATTGCTTCAACCAAATGTTGCTCATTAAAATCGGGCCATAAGACATTCGTAAAATACAGTTCAGCATATGCAATTTGCCAAAGTAAAAAATTACTTATCCTATGTTCTCCGCTAGTACGTATAAGCAAGTCTACATCTGGTAAATCATGCGTGTAAAGATGAGTATTAATAATGGTATCGTCAATATTTTCTACGGAAATTATATTATTTTTAACTTTGAGACTAATTGCTTGTACTGCGTTTTTAATTTCTTCTCTTGCACCGTAACTAAGTGCCAGGGTTAAAGTCATACCTGTATTCTGCTTTGTTTTTTCCATAACCTCAACTAACTCTTTAGTAGCGCGTTTAGGCAATGAAGCTATGTCTCCTATGGTATTTAGGCGTATATTATGTTCTGTAAAAGTAGCTAATTCTTTCTTTAAAGATGACACTAATAACCTCATTAAGGTATCAACTTCAAATTTTGGGCGTTTCCAGTTTTCTGTGGAAAAAGTATAAAGGGTTAGAAAAGATATTCCAAGTTTAGCACAACACTCAACAGTCTCTCTGACTGTTTTTACTCCGTTTTCGTGACCAAAAACACGCATTTTTCCGTGTTGCTTTGCCCACCTACCATTGCCATCCATAATAATGGCCATATGTTGTGGTAAATTAGTTTTATCAATATTTTCTATAGTGTTCATATATATATTACTGAAAACAATCGGCACATGGATTTCTTCTGAAGGTATACGTTAATGTAAACCCCGAAAAAACATACCAATCATTACTAAAAATATTTCCAAATTCTACATTCAACGGTTCTAAATTTGGATCTTTAGGGTTACTGAAATCTAAATTATCTGTAAAAGTATACCTTGCCCCAATTTCGGCACCTAGTATAAAAAACTGACTTATTCTATATTTAAAACCAATTGTCATCGGTATTGCAAAAGAACCATCTCTTTGATCATCATAATTTATGACCTGATTTGCATCTATATAATTATAATCATACCTAAAATAGTTTATACCTGTATATAGGTATGGTGTAAATGCCGGCCCCAATTTATGCAGATTATATTCAATAAAATTAAATTCTAATCCAGCTGACATTTCTAATATTGAATTATTCAAAACATAGCCTCTTTGCTGTCTTGATGACATATTTGATTTTGTATCATCTGCTGTAAACTCTCCATATAATACACTAGCACGCCATGCATATCGTTGACTTATATTCCATTTAAAAATACCTCCTGCACCAATTCCTGATGGTGCAATATAATTTGTCCGTCCGACATCTCCTATATTGTTAACTCCACCAGCCATTATACCCACCTCATATGTTTGTCCATTCATACAAAAAAATGAAAAGACAATTATTAGCGAAAAAAATATCTTCATGAATTCTAAAAGTTTGCAAATATAACAATTCCAACAGTTTATAAAAACTGTAATTATTACATTATTGTTCTCTACATGATAAACAACTTTTAGCAATTTTTATTGTTTTAAACAATATCAATTACGTTTATCTTCGCCCCACAACAACTTATTACGCAATGTTTTCAAAAAACTTTCAGAAGTATACTCTATCATTTTAATCGTAAAATTGGCTTTTTTAATTAAAATCTCTCTTCCATTTTCTAATGTAGCTATCCTAGAATCTAATGAAACTAAATGGTTTTCTTCTCTACCAGAAACTTTAAGCCTTATTTCAGTATTATCAGAGATTACTAAAGGTCTTGCATTTAAATTATGTGGTGCTATAGGGGTTAATATTAAAGATTTTGCAGTTGGCGCAATCACAGGCCCTCCGCAGCTTAATGAATATCCTGTTGACCCTGTTGGCGTAGCTACAATAAGACCATCTGCCCAGTATGATGTTAAATACTCATCATTTAAATGAGTCTCAACAGTAATCATTGAAGTTGTATCTTTTCTGCTAACGGTAACTTCATTTAATGCAAAATTCAAATTTTCAAATTCTGGCATCTGTGGTTTTGTATGAACCTCTACTAAGCTTCTCTCTACTATTGTATAAGCACCTGCTACAAACTCTTTGATTACTTTTCGAACATCTTCCTTTTTAAATGTGGACAAAAACCCTAATCTACCTGTGTTTACACCAACAATTGGTATATTCAAATCTCGAACATAAGTTATAGCTCTTAATACGGTACCATCTCCCCCAAAGCTTATAAACATATCAAAAGAAGAATCTAACCCTTTATTTGCAGTAAAAACAGCATAATTAGATAGTTTTCGTGAAGATTTTAATAAATCATAAAATTCTTCTTCAAATACAACTTCTGATGCCAATGTATTTAACTCATCAAGAAGCTCAAGAACATAATCAAGGGCATTATCAGAATATGTTTGACCATAAACAGCAACCTTCATAGCTACTAAACGTTTAAATATTTATCTAAATAATCAGATCTCTGTTTTAAATCTTCTAAAAATTGATCATCATTATTACCGTAAAGAATTGTGTAATTATAACGTCTAAATGTTTGCGTAATTTCGTTTAAATTAGAAGATCCTATTTTTATAGTAACTTGAACTACATCATTCTTCATATCTGTAATAAAACCACCTATCAATTTCGTATTATTACTTTCAACAATCTGGGCAATCTCACTAAATGAATAATCTTTTATGCCTTTAGCCAGCACTAATATACCCCCAGGTTCTGTAAAAAATGGAGTGTCTATAAAAACTCCAACAATATCTGTTAGGTTATAATAGCCTAAAACATTTGAATTTTCATCTAAAACTGGAATCAAATTAGCTTCGTTACGTGCAAAAGACTCAAGTACATCAAGCCACGACGTTTCTTTTTTAACAAAAACAACCTCTAAATTATATCTATATTCTTCAATCTTACTTGAAGGATCAAAAACAGCCATATCATTTTCTGCTATTACCCCTAAAAACTTATCATCATTTATTATGGCAATATGGGAGTAGGTTGTGTTTTTAAAAAACTTCACAACTTCGCTCATAGAATCTTCTAATTTAAAAATTGGAAGAGTGGTTATAATGTGAGATTGTATATTCATAGCATTTATAATTATGCAAATTACTAATTAAATATGGCAAAAAGCATGCCTTATTTGTATTTTTGCTTTTTAAAGATCTATAAAAGAATGACAAAATTAAGTGTTAATGTAAATAAAATTGCAACACTCCGAAATGCTAGAGGAGGAAATGTTCCAAATCTTTTAAAAGTTGCTATGGATATTGAAGATTTTGGAGCCGAAGGAATTACTATTCATCCAAGACCAGATGAAAGGCATATTCGATATAATGATGCAAGAGATTTAAAAAATAGTGTTAAAACTGAATATAATATTGAAGGAAATCCAAATCAAAAATTTATTGATTTAGTTCTTGAAGTAAAACCCACCCAAGTAACTTTGGTTCCTGATACCGTTGATGCTATAACTTCGAATGCGGGTTGGGATACCATTAAGCATTATGATTTTTTAAAGGATGTAGTGGCTACTTTTAAAGAAAAAGGTATTAGAACTTCTATTTTTGTTGATCCAAGTTCGCAGATTATAGAAAATGCAGCAAAAATTGGAACCGACAGAATTGAATTATACACCGAGAGCTATGCTTCAGATTTTGCTAAAGCCATTTCTTCAGAAGAAAAACAAAATTCAATTCGTTTATTCATTGAAGCCGCAAAAACAGCAACAAAAGTTGGAATAGGAATTAATGCTGGACATGATCTTAGCCTTGACAACATCAAATATTTTAAGGATAACATTCCAAATTTACTTGAAGTTTCAATAGGTCATGCACTAATATGTGAATCATTATATTTTGGCTTGGAAAATGTAGTTAATATGTACCTGAATAAACTAAAATAATGCCAGTATTACATTCTCAAATATTTGGATCGGGTGAACCATTACTAATTTTACATGGTTTTTTAGGAATGTCTGATAATTGGAAAAGATTAGGAAACCAATACGCCGAAAATGGCTATAATGTTCACCTAATAGACCAACGAAACCATGGAAAAAGTTTTCAATCTGACGAATTTAATTATGATTTATTAGTTGAAGATTTAAAAAATTACATGATTGTTCATGCTATTGACAACGCAATTATATTAGGTCATTCCATGGGTGGAAAAACCGCAATGCTATTTGCTTGTACCAACCCCGAAAATGTTAAAAAATTGATAATTGCAGATATTGCTCCAAAATTTTATCCACCACATCATCAAATAATAATTGATGCATTAAACAAAATTGATTTAGCAAAACTATCGTCTAGAAATGATGCTGATGAAATTTTGACTAAATACATTAAAGACTTTGGCACAAGACAATTTTTACTAAAAAACTTGTACTGGGTTGAAAAAGGAAAATTAGATTTTAGATTTAATCTTAAAGTGTTAAGTAACAAAATGGAAGAAGTTGGAGAGAACATAAGCACAACAGCATCTTACAATGGTCCAACCCTTTTTTTAAGAGGAGATAAATCTGAATATATTGCAATAGAAGACTACCCCGTAATCAAACGCCATTTTCCTTCAGCAGAAATAAAAGTAATTGACAAAGCTGGCCATTGGCTTCATGCCGAAAATCCAAAACAATTTTTCAACTATTCTATTGATTTTATGAATTCGTAAAAAAAGCATCTTTTTATTATGCATGCATAATTTTTTTCGTCATTCTGTTGTCAGTCTGATAATTTTATTTAATTTTGATTGTAATGCGTTTTACAAATGCATTCTAACCCCTAATTCAAACAAATAAATGAAAAAGATTATCGCAATATTTGGCTTAAGTGTTTTGTTCGTCTCATGTTCTGATGATGATCCAATAACTGACCCAACAGAACCAACTCCAATAACATACACAAGTGGTAGTGCAGATTTTACAAAATATGTTTCAGTAGGCAACTCTCTAACAGCTGGTTATTCCGACAATGCTCTTTTTATTGATGGTCAAACAGCAAGTTACCCAAATATGCTTGCAAGTAATTTTGCTCTTGTCGGTGGGGGTGATTTTAAAATTCCTTTTATGGCCGACAATTTAGGCGGACTTACTTTAGGCGGGAGTGCATTAGATGGTTTTGGTAATAGATTATATCTTTCGTTTGCTACAGGTTCTCCAAACCCAATTCCAGTTTCTGGTAATGGATCAACAGAAGTTACCAATGTAGTAGCTGGTCCTTTTAATAATATGGGGGTTCCTGGAGCTCATAGTTATCATTTAATAGCTCCTGGATATGGAAATGTACAAGCATTACCAAATGCAAATCCGTATTTTATTAGAATGGCTTCTTCTCCTAACTCAACAGTATTAGCAGATGCCGTAAGTCAAAATGCAACTTTCTTTTCATTATGGATTGGAAGTAATGATATTTTAGGATATGCATTAGTTGGTGGTGATGCGGAAGATCATAATAGTACTGGAAATTTAGATCCTGCTACTTACGGAAGAAATGATATTACAAATACCAATACTTTTGCATCTGTTTATGGCGGGATATTAGCTGCCCTAACATCCAATGACGCAGATGGTGTTGTAGCTAACATTCCTGATGTAACTGCTGTTCCTTATTTCACAACCGTTCCTTACAATCCAGTTCCTTTAGATGCCCCAACAGCAGGATTCTTAAATAGCGCATCAGCTTATGGAGCATATAATGGCGGTTTAGCACAATTAAATGGCCTAGGCCTTTTATCAGATGAAGAGCTTGCTAAAAGAACAATCAATTTTTCTGCCGGAGCATCAAATGCAGTTGTGATTTTTGATGAAGATTTAACAGATTTAACCATATACAACCCTGCTTTGACAAATATGAGACAAGCTACTGCAGATGATTTAATAGTCTTAACAGCTAGATCTTTCATAGGCACTTTAGCTGACCCTAACAACCCTTCAAGCGTAAATGGTATTGGTGTACCACTTGCCGATAAATGGGTTTTAACACCTGAAGAGCAATTATCAGTAACAAATGCGGTAACAGAGTACAATCAAGTAATTGCCACATTGGCAGCACAATATAATTTAGCCATAGTTGATGCTAATGCGTATTTGAATAATGTTGCAACCACAGGAGTATCATTATCAGATGGTAGCAGTGTTACTGCAACTTATGCTACTGGTGGAGCTTTTTCTTTAGATGGTGTTCATTTATCTCCGAGAGGTTATGCTTTAGTAGCCAATTTATTTATTAAATCTATCAACACTAAGTATGGCTCTGATTTACCAGGAGTTAATCCGCTAGATTATAAAGGACTTTATATAAATTAAATAACAAATTAATTCATAACTTTAAGGTGCTGATTAATTAGCACCTTTTTTATTTACACCAACTTAAAACTAAAATTATGAAGTTTATTTTAAGAATTCTTTTAAGCGCTATTGCTGTTGTCGTATTATCTAAAATACTACCACATGTATCTGTAGACACCTATTATACTGCTATAATAGTTGCGCTAGTGCTAAGTTTATTAAACTTTATCGTAAAACCAATTCTAGTCATTCTCACCTTGCCAGTTACAATACTTACATTAGGTCTTTTTCTATTAATAATAAATGCTATAATTATCCTTTTAGCAGATAAACTAATAGATGGTTTTGCGGTTGATGGTTTATGGTGGGCATTATTATTTAGTCTTTGTTTATCATTTTTACAATCAATTTTATTCTCTTTATTAAAAGAAGACAAAAAATAGAAAGTTATTGTTTGAAATTCAGTGATTTAAAAACTTGCCTCAATTCACAAAATGTAGTACTTTTGCATCCCATTTTATTGATGTAAAATTAGATATAGAGATGAATATCACTAAAGAACAGATTGACGAACTAAATGCTGTTGTAAAAGTTGCCGTTACAAAAGATGATTACCAAGACAAAGTTGAAACTATCTTAAAAGATTACAGGAAACAAGCTAATATTCCTGGATTCAGAAAAGGACAAGTACCAATGGGTCTTATAAAAAAACAATACGGTAAAGCTGTATTGGTTGATGAGGTAAATAAATTATTACAAGATAATCTTAACAAATATCTTACTGAAGAAAAATTAGATGTTCTTGGAAATCCATTACCAAAACAACGTGATAATTTTAATTGGGATTCAGAAAATTTTGATTTTGAGTTTGAATTAGGCTTAGCTCCTAACTTTGAAGTTGCTTTAAAATCTAAAAAAGCCATTACGCATTACCAAATAGTTGCTGACGAAAAAATGATTAATGAGCAAGTTGAACGCATCCAAAAACAATATGGAAAACTTGTAAACAAAACAGAGGTTGGTAAAAAAGACGAAGTTGTTGGTGTTTTCAAAAATGAAGAACAAGAAATTGAAAACAAAACTACCATAGAATTAAATAATATAAAAAGTAAAAAAGGTATCGATACACTTTTAGGGAAAAAAGTTGGAGATACCGTTACTTTAAGCACCAAAGGTCTATTCAATGAAGATCAAGAATTAGCTTCAGCTTTAGGCATCAAATCTGAAAAAGCTCAAGATCTTAAAGTTGATGTAACTTTTACTATTGAAGAAATTAATGAAAGAGAACCTGCTGCATTAGATCAAGAATTATTTGATAAGCTTTTTGGAAAAGATGCTGTAAAATCAGTAGAAGAATTAAAAACAAAGATCAAAGAAGATTCTGAACAACAATTCACTCAACAAGCAGATCAAAAATTATTAAATGATGTTACAGAAAACTTCATTGAAAATACAAAATTTGATTTACCAACTGGATTCTTAAAAAAATGGATTCAACTTACTGGTGAAAAAGTACTTTCTGATGATGAAGCAGCTGCCGAATATGAAAAATCAGAAAAAGGTTTGCGTTACCAACTAATTGAAGGTAAGATAATTCAAGAAAATAAACTTCAGGTTCAGTTTGACGAATTGAAAGAGTTCGCGAAAGGTTTTATTAAATCTCAAATGGCACAATTTGGTCAACTAAATCCTGCTGAAGAAGAATTAGAGAATATCGCTAGCAGAGTTTTATCTAATCAAGATGAAGTTAAACGCTTATCAGAACAATTAATGAGCCAAAAACTGATTACTTTATATAAAGAAAAAGCTAATCTAAAAACAAAAGAAGTTACTTATGAAAACTTTGTTAAGGAAGTTTATGGGTAGTTTTACAAAGATAAAATAAGTATCTTTACGGTGTTGAAAACAAGTTTTCAACACCTTTTTTTATTTAATACTATATTTAAAAAATCTATGGATTACGGAAAAGAATTCAAGAATTATGCTATAAAAGATCAAGGTATTAGCAGCATGTATTATGATAAAATCATGAGTAGCATGTACCCTATAAGTATGACTCCAAATATCATTGAAGAACGACAAATGAATGCTGTTGCAATGGATGTGTTCTCAAGGCTAATGATGGATAGAATTATTTTTTTAGGAACAGGAATAAACGATCAAATAGCCAATATTATTCAAGCCCAATTATTATTTCTAGAAAGTGCAGACGCTTCTAAAGATATACAAATCTACATTAATTCACCAGGCGGTAGTGTTTATGCAGGTTTAGGAATATACGACACTATGCAATTCATTAAGCCAGACGTTGCTACAATTTGCACAGGTATGGCAGCATCTATGGCAGCTGTACTTTTATGCGCAGGTGAAAATGGAAAACGAAGTGGTCTTACACATTCAAGAGTAATGATTCACCAGCCAATGGGTGGTGCACAAGGTCAAGCAAGTGATATTGAAATTACCGCTAGAGAAATTTTAAAACTTAAAGAAGAATTATACGAAATTATCGCTTTACACTCTCATCAATCTATTGAAAAGGTAAACGAAGATAGCGATAGAGATTATTGGATGAAAGCTGATGAAGCTAAGAAATACGGTATGATTGACGAAATTCTAGTAAGGGATAAAAAATAATATCGACAAATTAAAAAACTACAATAAAGTAGAAATTACTAAATATAGTAAACCTTAACGGATATTTTTTCGTTAATAAGGTACTAATGTTACCAAAATTATGGCAAAAGAAAGTCTAGAATGCTCTTTTTGTGGAAGAAAAAAACCCGAAACAAATCTCTTAATCGCTGGTTTAGATGCGCATATTTGTGATCGATGCATTGAACAAGCGCATGGAATTGTTGCGGAAGAGTCTAAGCAATCTAAAAATGAAGATCTTTCATCTGAATTAGTACTAAAGAAACCATTAGAGATAAAAGAATTTTTAGATACATTTATTATAGGTCAAGAGCGCACTAAAAAAGTGATGTCTGTTGCAGTTTACAATCATTACAAAAGACTATTACAACCTTCCTCAAAAGAAGATGATGTTGAAATACAGAAAAGTAATATTATAATGGTTGGGCAAACTGGTACTGGAAAAACATTAATGGCAAAAACAATTGCTAGAATGTTAAATGTACCACTTGCTATTGTAGATGCTACAGTTTTAACAGAAGCTGGTTATGTTGGTGAAGATGTAGAAAGCATACTTACTAGACTTTTACAAGCTGCCGATTATAGTTTAGAAAAAGCAGAACGTGGGATTGTTTTTATTGATGAAATTGATAAAATTGCTCGTAAAAGTGATAATCCGTCTATTACAAGAGATGTTTCTGGTGAAGGCGTACAACAAGGATTATTAAAGCTTTTAGAAGGTACAGTTGTAAATGTTCCACCTAAAGGTGGAAGAAAGCATCCTGATCAAAAATTCATTGAGGTAAATACAGAAAATATACTTTTTATTGCTGGTGGCGCATTTGATGGTATTGAACGTGCAATTAATAAACGTTTAAATATGCAATCTATAGGATATAGCGCATCAAAAGGCGAAGAGCAATTAGATGAGAACAATATTTTACAATATATAATTCCTAAGGATTTAAAAGATTTTGGATTGATTCCAGAAATTATTGGAAGACTTCCAGTATTAACTCATATGAATCCATTAGATACTCAAACTCTAAGAGCTATACTTACAGAGCCTAAAAATGCAATTATAAAACAGTATGAAAAACTGTTTAAAATGGATGATGTAAAACTTTCAATAACAGATCAAGCACTAGATTATATTGTAGATAAGGCTATAGAATATAAATTAGGCGCTAGAGGATTAAGATCATTATGTGAGGCAATTTTTACAGATGCAATGTTTGCATTACCAAGTAGTGATGAAAAAGAATTAAAAGTAACAAAATCATACGCAGAGAAAAAACTCTCTTATGATACCATTAAAAAATTAAAAGCAGTTTCTTAGATCTGAAACTGCTTTTTTGTAATTTTTGCCAATAAATCTTGGCAGACTTTTTTAATAATTTTTTCGTCTGAATATAATTCGTGACCAAAATTAGTAGCCAAATCCATTTTAACATTTACTTTTTTTGACCATTCTTCAGATGGCTTATACATGTCATTTGAACCAAACAAAAGTTGAGTTGAAAAATTTGGTATTTCATTCTCCATACGCACTCTTGTCGCAGAAATTGCATATAAAGATTTTATCGGAAGCCCTAATAATCCCGCCTTATATACAATAGTTCCACCAGTACTAAATGCTAAATAATGACTTGGTATATTTTCTCTTTTCAAAAGATGAGAAGTAGCTGTATCAATACCTCCATTTACAAATTCTTTGTGTAAATTTTCTTGAGTTTCTACAGTAAGATCAATATTTCCTAATTCTTGGCAATCATAAAAAACAATATCGTAATGCTGTTGCAAATATCCTAAATAAGAAGTGATCCAAAGGCCCTTTTTTGTTCCCCACATATCGGAAACAATTACCAGTCTTTCTGCCATTTTTAAAAAAAATTTACTAATTGGTTAGGTTTAATTCTAATACTAAAATCAATATTAAACGATTAAAAAACTATTTTATTTGTTCATTCGAAGCAATTCTTCGACATAGTCCCTTTTATTAGATAATCTTGGTATTTTATGTTGACCCCCAAGTTTATCTTTAGATTTCAACCAATCATAAAATAAATTCTCTCTTGCGATATGCACTTTTGGCATTTTTAAAGTAATATTATTATAGCGTTTAGCCTCATAATCAGAATTTAAAGATTTTAAAGCATTGTCTAAAAATTCAGTAAAATAGGCTAACTCTTCAGGAGGTTTTCTAAATTCGATAATCCATTCATGTCCGCCTTTTTCTTTTCCTGCCATAAATATGGGTGCAGCAGTATAATCTTTTATCTCTGCACCTGTTTTAGCACAAATACTTTTCAAAGCTTCTTCTGCGTTTTCGATAATTAATTCTTCACCAAAAACATTAATATGATGTTTAGTCCTACCTGTTATTTTAATCCGATATGGATTAATTGAGGTAAACTTAATTGTATCTCCTATTTTATAGCGCCATAAACCAGCATTAGTTGTGATAATTATTGCATAGTTTTTATGCTTCTCAACACCCCAAAGCGGAACAATTTTTTGATCTGCGGTATTGTAGGTTTCCATCGGGATGAATTCATAAAAAATCCCATAATCTAACATTAATAATAATTCATCAGAGTTATTCCTATCTTGAATTGCAAAAGACCCTTCAGATGCATTATAAATCTCATAGTAATTAAAATTTTTTCGTGGAAGTAATTTCTTGTATTGATCTTTATAGGGGTTAAAACTTACCCCGCCATGAAAATAGACCTCCAAATTTTCCCAAATTTGAAAAAGATGATCTTTCCCTGTTTCTTCAATAACATTGTTTAATAAAACTAGCATCCAAGAAGGCACACCTGCTAAGCTTGTTACATTTTCTTGGGTACTCTCTTTTATAATTGCTTTTAATTTAGATTCCCATTCACTCATTAATGAAACCTTACTACTTGGAGTGCTGCTTAATTCTGCCCAAAAAGGCATATTATCAATAAGAATTGCAGACAAATCTCCAAAAAAAGTACCATTATCTTCATAAAGCTCTTTACTACCTCCCAAACGAAGACTTTTACCTGTAAAAAGTTGAGAATTTTCATTATTATTTAAATACAAACAAAGTAAATCTTTACTAGACTTGTAATGGCAATCTTCTAATGCTTCTAAACTTACAGGAATAAATTTACTTTTAGCATTTGTAGTACCGCTACTTTTAGCAAACCACTTGATACTCGTTGGCCAAAAAATATTCTGCTCACCTCTTCTTGTACGTTCAATATCTGGCTCAATCTCTTCATAAGAACTAATAGGAACTCGATCAGCGAAGGTTGCATAACTCAAAATAGACCCGAAATCGTATTTTCTTCCTATTTCTGTATCTCTTGCAATAGATAACAATTGTAAAAAGACTTCTTCTTGTACTTCTCCAGGATATTTTAAAAAAAGCTCTATTTGGTGGTATCGCTTTTTTAACAACCAAGAAGCAATAGAATTGAACAATGGTATTGGCATTTTTAGGTATCTTTAAGCTTATTTTTTTGAGTTGATTTTGTTTAACAATTTAAGAAATCGTTTTTAACTTTATACTTTTCATTACTATTTTTACATAAGATTTTTTTTATGCTATACGAGGGTGTTTTACAAAAAATGCAGACGGAATTCGGAAGTCCAATTCAATATTACATGATTTTCAAAAATGATTTTCTAAATGTAAATCAAGTTTTAAATAAAAAAATTTCAATCAATTTTATAAAATACCAATGTTTAAACTGTGGGGAAGATAAACCAATATATCGACAAGGATTTTGCAAAAGTTGTTTTTATGAAATTCCTTCGGCAGGAGATTGGATTATGCGACCCGAATTAAGCACCGCACATTTAGATAAAGAAGATAGAGATTTAGTGTATGAAAAAAAAGTACAACTTCAGCCACACATAGTTTATTTAGCAAATTCTAGCAATATTAAAGTTGGTGTTACTAGAAAAGCACAAATACCGACTCGCTGGATAGATCAAGGAGCACATGAAGCTATAGAAATTGTCGAAGTTCCAAATAGATATTTAGCAGGCATCACCGAAGTTGCTCTAAAAGATCATGTTGGTGACAAAACGAACTGGCGAACTATGCTTAAGAATGAAGTAGAAGATCAGAATCTAATTGAATGGAGAAATAAGCTCAAACAGTATATTCCCGAAGAAGCACTCCCCTATTTTATTGAAAATAATTCAGAAACTCATCTTGAATTCCCTGTTCTTAAATATCCTGCAAAGGTTAAAAGTTTAAATCTTGATAAAACACCAAGCTTTACAGGAACTCTTAAGGGAATAAAAGGCCAATACCTTATTTTTGATGACACTACTGTATTCAACATTCGAGGTAGTGAGGGTTATTACATTTCTTTAGATGTTAATTAACCGAATCTTTCTTAACCTCTGCTTTCTTTTTCTTACCTAACAAACCTCCAAGAACTGATTTTGCAGCTTCTTTTACTGCATCATTTTTAGTTGCAACAGAATCTTTTTTTGTTGTTGTAGCCGTAGTATCTTGTTTTTTATTTCCTAATATGCCTCCCAAAACATCTTTAACTGCATTCGTATTATTTGCAGAAACGGAAGAATCTTTAGCTTTTTGATTTCCTGACAATAACCCACCTATAAGATCAGATGCTTTATCTTTTCCTTTAGCAATCAATTTTTGCTTTTCAATTTCAACAAGCTTTGCAGTCAAACTTTTAATTCCTGAACTTAAATCTGTTGAAACTGTTGGACTTGTATAATCTCCACCAATATTTGCGGTTACTGGAATAGTTAAATTATCGAGTGATTTATCATCAATTTTACTAATCAAACTAGTTACTTGAGTTCCTAAATATTTTGATGGAACATTAAGTACCGCTGCATAATTTAATTTTTTATCGAAAGTATGACTTCCATTTATATCAATAGAAATATCTTGATAATTTAGTGTAAATGGTTTAACTTTTACAATACCATTTTCAAATGAAAGTGCTGTTTTTAAACCTTTCAAATCTAATTTATCTAAGTTTAAAAAACTTAACTTACTTGTTAATGCTGACGCTATTTTTGTTTGATTAGGATTTATTTCAGTCCCTAATAGTTCTGCTAAAAGATCGCCAGAAATTGTTGCCAAATTAGGGGTAAAATCATCATTCAACTTTCCAGAAAGCACAACATCAGAATTTAGTTTTCCTTGAATAGCATTAGCTATTGGGGCTAGTACTTTAAATAATTCTAAAGATTTGAATGTCTCTGCAATTTGAAAATCTGCCATTCCAAGTTTCATTGCAAAAGTAGGTGTAGCATCTTTTGTCGAAACCTCTCCATTGAAAGCTAATTTACCCCCAAAAATAGAGGAAGTCATATTTTGCAATGTAGCCTTTTCATCTTTAATTATTAATGTGCCCGAAACATCTTTTAAAGTTAGATTATCATAAACTACAGTGTTTGCTGAGGCATTTATAGTTGCATCTAAGAAAGACGGAATTTTAATCTGCGCTGAAGAAGTTTCAGGTGCTTTCGTTGTTGTATTCTTAGCTTCTGATTCGGCAGTATCGGTAGTTTCTTCAACCATAAAATCGTTAACAGCAAATGTGTTTGATTTTAGATTAAAATTCCCCTCAACATTTTCATCATTAAACATAAAGCCCAACAGATTATTTATAGTTCCTGTTGCACTGAAGTCAGTTTTTCCTGTAACACCATTCAATTCATTTAGTGTAACTGTCTTTGGATTAAACGTAACCGCTGTAGAATTAATTTTTACTGGACTTTTTAATTCTTCTGATTTATAAACAAAATTCTTTAAATCTAGAGTTCCATTAATATTTGTGTTTTCGTACTTTTTATTTTCAATAGAAGCCATATCAAAAGCTGCATTAATATCTGCATTTAATAATCCTTCTAGATTTAAATCTGCTGGAACTGGATACGCTTTTGCAATATTAGCAAGATTCATTTTGCCATCTATATGAGCATTTACCTTGGTATTGCCTAATAAATCTTTAATTTTCGCAACCATATTGAACTTGTCTTCATCGATCATGAAAGACAATTTTCTTATATCAACAAAAGTATCTTCAGTAATACCAGTCTCATTGTTTATTTCGGTATCAATAAATACATTTCGTACCGTTTTTGGTAAATCAGGATATTTAAATGACGCATTATCTGAATTGATGTCTATTTTAAATTTAGGAATATGCAAATCATCTACAATACCATTAAATCTTCCTGCAATGGTAAAGTTTCCCGTAGTAGTTACATTTTCTATATTCTTAGAATATTCGGCAGGTATTACTGCTAAAAAGTTTTTGAAATCTGAAGATGGTGTTTTAAAACTAATATCAACTTCTTGGCTATCATCATTTAATTTAACAAAACCATCAAAAACCAATTGCAATTGATTTATCATTGCTTCATTCTTTAAAAAAGAATAGGTATTTGTTGCTAAATCTATCCCCAACAATGCATCTAACTTTATAAGGTTCTTATTTAAATAGTTGGTACTATCCATTTCAAAGGAAACCATGCCACTTGTTTTTGTATCTAATTCTGATTTTTCTAAAGAAAGATCTCCTGTACCAGAATGATTCATTTCTGAAATTTCAAAACGCATTCCCGATGAATCGTCTCTATATTCAATCCTAGAGTTTGCAATGGAATACGATTCCATAGAAAATGTAAAATTGCTTTGCTCAGTTGCTTCAGAACTTGCGCTTACGTCACTCGATGGATTTTCTTTTGCGATATCGTAATTTGCAATACCCTCTTTATTCACTTTTATATTTACTAGAGCATTATCTACTTTTAAGCTAGAAATTACAATTGGTTCATTTGCACCTTTAAACAATTCTTTAATAGACATGTTTAAAGCAACTTCTTTTGATGAGAATAACGTATCACCTTCAAAAGGTGCTTTATTTATAAGCGAAATATTATTCATAGTTAATTCTGCATTCGGGAATGAAGAAAACAATGTTAGATCAGCATCTTCAAAATCAAAAGTTGCAGTGATACTATTATTCACTTTGTTTTTTATGATTTCGGCTATTTTGCCTTTAAGAAATAATGGTGCTGCAATTAGAAGTATTATGAATAATAAAAAAACAACACCAACAATTTTTAAAATTTTCTTTTTCATCTATTTATATTTTTAACTCGTATGTTTTTTCCGTCAATCATAACGTGAAATTACATATGAAAACTATATCTATCTATTATTATCAAAACTATTTATAACTTATTCAGAAAAAAATTTAAACCATATTAAAAGTCCAATACAATTTCTTCTCCTACTTCTAGTTTAAAACGTTTTCTGAATAGATATACGCAAAAATATAAGAAAGGGGTGTCTAGTAATGCTATAATTATCTTAAAAATAAATCCGCTAATCACTAAACCACCAAATAAAGTCCATGGAAGAACTCCAAAAAAGCACAAAAGCCCTACTACCGTTAAGGTATCTATGAATTGTGATAAAAAAGTAGAAAAATTATTTCGCAACCATAAATGTTTACCTTTCGTCGTCTTTTTCCAAAAATGATAAATACCAACATCAATATATTGTGCAAAAAGATATGCAATCATCGACGCTAATACAGCAATTGGAGAAAGTGCAAATACTTTATTAAAAGTTCCATCATTTATAGGTGATGTTTCTAAAGCGGGCACATGATTTGCTAATAAAACAATTCCCATTGAAAAAAAAGAAGCAAAAATCCCTGCTGTTACAACTTGATTCGCTTTTCTTTTACCATACATTTCTGATATTAAATCTGTAATTAAAAACGTAATTGGGTAGGGTAAAATACCTACCGAAATTTCAAAAAGACTAGCACCAAAAACCGTGACATCTCCAAAAGGTTTCCAGTAAAAAAACTTTTGAAAAATAAGGTTTGAAACAACTAACGAGGTAATAAATAGCGCAGCTAAAAATAAATAAATCTTAAATGCGAGTTTTTTATCTTTTGATGTCATTTTACACTTAATTATTTAATGCTCAAAACAAAAGGCATTCTCGCTTGTACTCCTTTTTGTTGCATTGCAGATTTCACTTCTTTTAGAATTGTGTAGGCTTCAATTCCTATTTCTTCTTTAATAAAATCTTGTTTTATTTTAGAACTTGCTCCTCCATAATCTTCCATAAAACGCTCAAAGCCAGATTTATATTTTGGAAAATTTTTAATTCCGTATGTATCAATATTTACCATTTCAGCTGCTGCTTTGATAGCATCATCTAAACCACCTAATTCATCAATAAGGCCTAAGTTTTTAGCATCTACCCCACTCCACACCCTGCCTTGAGCAATACTATCTGCTTGAGCCAAAGTTATATTTCGTCCTTGTGATACTCTACTTAAAAAAGTTTGATAGGTATCTTCAACACCTTCTTGAACTACATTTCTAAAATCATCAGACATAGGTTCAAAAAGAGAATAATCAACAGAGTTTTTATTTGTACCAACTTGCTCTGCGTTAATACCAATTTTTCCAGCAAGTTCACTCGCATTCGGGATTGTGCCAAAAACTCCAATTGAACCCGTTATCGTAGTTGTTTCTGCAAAAATCTTATCTGCCCCTACTGCTATGTAATATCCTCCAGAAGCAGCAACGTCACCCATAGAAACGATTACAGGTTTTATTTTTTTAGTTAATTCTACTTCTCTCCAAATAATATCTGAGGTTAAAGCACTACCTCCAGGAGAATTAACACGTAATACAATTGCTTTTACACTACTATCTTCTCTAGCTTTTTGTAAAGACGAATTAATTATTCCTTGTCCAATAATAGTAGGCCCTCCTTCTCCATAGAAAATTTCACCTTGGGCATAAATAACCGCAATTTTATCAGTGCCTTTATTTAGTTTAACTTTATTTGCATTTACAATGTAATCTTCTAAAGAAATATAATTTAAATCATCATTTACGGCTAATTTTGAGGCATTTTTAAGTTTTGCTTCGTACTCATCATAAAACAAAACATCATCAATAAGAGCAGCTTTTTTTGCTAATTCTGGAGTTCTACCTCCTAATGTATCTGCAATTATATTTAAATTTTCTACGGATAGCTTTCTATCTACAGAAATTTCATCAACCATAGAATTCCATAAAGAACTCAAAAGCTCTTTTATTTGCGTTCTGTTCGCATCACTCATTTCATTTGCTAAATAGGGCTCAACAGCACTTTTGTATTTACCATGCCGAATAACTTCCATTTTAACACCTGTTTTGTCTTGTAAGTCTTTATAAAATAATACTTCTGAAGAGAGGCCTTTAAAATCTAACACACCAACTTCATTTATATATAAACTGTCGGCAACTGATGCTAAATAGTAGTCTTTTTGAGTATATATATCAGCATAAGCATAAATAAACTTTCCAGTCTTTTTAAAATCTTCTAATGCTTTTCTTATTGTTTGTGTTTGAGATAAACCAGCAATTACAAAATTATTATTTATACTTATTCCTTTAATCTTATCGTCGTTCTCAGCTACTTTTATTGCGTGAATAATTTCATCAAGCCCCTGTGATTGTTGAAATAAACCAACGAAAGGATCGGCTTCATCTCTACCGACATAATCTTCAATAGGATTTTGAATTTGTATCTCTAAAATCGAATTGTTTTTTACCGTTTTTCCATCTTCACCACTACTTAATAAAGCAATAAAAATTACGAACATTAAAAAAAGTACTCCAAAAGCAATAAGACAGCCTAAAATAGCTGCCAATAGATTTCCTAAAAATTTCATTAAAAATTTCGTTATAAATTCGACACAAAGATAACTAATGTTAAATTGTTTTATTTATTTTGTTCTGCTATTATGAACAACCCCAAAACAATTTACCTTTCGTTAGGAAGTAACCTTGGCAACAAGCTCTTCAATCTACAGAACGCAATTTTCAAAATCTCTGAAAATATTAGCGCAGTTGAAGCTATATCAAATATTTATCAAAGCGACTCATGGGGTTTTGAATCTGATGATTTTTTAAATATTTGCATTGCCATACATTCAGATATAGATCCAAAAGTATTACTGGAAAAAATACAACGTATTGAACGGAGCTTAGGAAGATATCGAAACAATAGCAAAGGTTATTTGCCAAGAAGTATTGATATAGATATTTTATATTACGGTGAAGAAATTTTTGAGACTGAAGAATTAACCATACCACATCCATCATTACAGTTGAGGCAATTTGTGCTTCGTCCTTTAAGTGATATTGCACCACAATTTTATCATCCTATACTAAAAAAGGATACGCGTAATATGCTACAAATGTGTAAAGATAAAAGTGGCATAGTTAAAACTAAATCTAAGTTATACAAAACAAGAGAACTCCTTTTTTCAAGATTAGATTTTATTGCTATTGAAGGAAACATTGGAGCAGGAAAGACTACGTTAGCGCATAAAATTTCTGAAGAACTTAATGCAAAACTGATTTTAGAACGTTTTGCTGACAACCCCTTTTTGCCAAAATTTTATGAAGATCAAGCTAGATATGCATTTCCATTAGAAATGTCTTTTTTAGCAGAACGCTACCAACAATTTACTGACGATACAACGCAATTCGATTTATTTAAAAGTTTTATGGTAAGTGATTATGATATTTTTAAATCATTAATATTTGCCAAAGTGACTTTACAAGAAGAAGAATTTAATTTATACAGAAAAGTATTTAATTTCATGCATAAAGAAGTCAAAAAACCAGGTCTTTATGTTTATTTATATCAAAATACAGCACGTCTTTTAGAAAATATCAAGAATAGAAATCGTGATTACGAGCAAAATATAGGATCTGACTATTTAGAAAAAATAAATAGAGGCTATTTAGATTTTATTAAAAGTACTCCTACTCACAACACGCTTATAATTGACATTAGCGAATTAGACTTTGTGCGAAATAGTGAAGATTACACTACTATAATTGATAAAATTGCAGAATTTGCTACAAACAAAAACAATTAAGATAATTTTCACATTTTATTTGCATACTTAGAAAGGTTTTACTTAATTGCATCGCTTTAAGACATTTATTGAAGAATAAAAAATTGTTTTCTAATAAAATTTTATAATTCAATACGTGATTTTAAACTAACTAACTCAAACTATATCAACCCTAACTTTAAAAAGTTAGGGTTTTTTATTTTTTGTTCAGTTTAGCCCAAAAATCCCAAACTACAACACCTGCACTTACTGATATATTTAAAGAGTGTTTCGTCCCATATTGAGGAATTTCAATAACCAAATCGCATTTAGAAACAACTTCTTGAGAGACCCCTTTGACTTCATTTCCAAAAACTAAAGCATATTTATTATCAGAAGCAACCTCAAAATCATTTAATAAAATAGCATTTTCAGCTTGTTCAATTGCAACAGTCTTAATTTTATCGCTTTTTAAAAGATCAATAACATCTAAAGTATTTTCATAATACTCCCATTCTACACTATCAGTAGCACCTAATGCAGTCTTGTGAATATCTTTATGCGGTGGTTTAGCTGTTATACCGCACAAATAAATTTTTTCAATTAAAAAAGCATCAGCAGTTCTAAAAACAGAACCTATATTATTTAAACTTCTTATATTATCTAAGACTAGTATTACAGGTGTTTTTTTTGCTAGCTTAAACTGATCAACATCTAATCGATCTAATTCGTTATTTTTTAATTTTCGCATTATTTTTTGTTCAAAAACTTATTTCAAAATATCAACAATAATATATAATACCTTAAGAAAATAGTACATTCGTTTTTATTAGAATGATGCAAAAATAAGTTAATTAAATAGCTTTTGGCAAAGACAGAAAAAAAGAAGGTAACTCCTTTAATGAACCAGTACAATACCATCAAGAAAAAATATCCTGATGCATTACTGCTATTTCGTGTAGGCGATTTTTATGAGACTTTTGGTGAAGATGCTGTAAAAGCTTCCCAAATTCTTGGTATTATTTTAACGCATCGTAATAATGGAGGAGATAGAACAGAACTCGCAGGTTTTCCTCATCATTCTATAAACACTTATTTACCAAAATTGGTAAAAGCTGGTCAACGTGTTGCCATTTGCGATCAATTAGAAGACCCTAAACAAACCAAAACAATTGTAAAACGTGGTGTTACAGAATTAGTGACCCCTGGTGTTGCTTTTAATGATGATATCTTAAATGCAAAAAGCAACAATTTTCTTTGTGCTGTACATTTTGGAAGGAAACTTATAGGAGTTTCTTTTTTAGATATTTCTACTGGAGAATTTTTAACTTCAGAAGGAACAGAAGATCAAATTGATAAATTATTACAAAATTTTGCCCCAAATGAAGTTTTAGTTTCAAAAACACATAAAAAAGAGTTCGTAGCAGTTTTCGGAAAGCAATTTCATACCTTTTTTATGGAAGATTGGGTTTATCAAGAAGATTATGCTTTAGAAACCTTAACAAATCATTTTAAAACAAAAAGCCTTAAAGGGTTTGGAGTCGATCATTTAAATCATGGCATCATAGCAGCCGGTGTAGCCCTACATTACCTTTCTGAAACGCAACACCGACAATTACAACATATCAGCAAGTTAGAACGTATTGCTGAAGAAGAGCATATTTGGATGGATCGATTTACCATCCGAAATTTGGAACTCTACCACGCCAATAATATTAATGCTGTAACATTATTAGATGTCATCGACAAAACAATTTCTCCTATGGGAGGACGGATGCTAAAAAGATGGTTAGCATTACCCCTTAAGAATATTGAAAAAATCAGAAGAAGACATCAAGTTATCTCCTATTTGCAACAAAATGAACCTACGCTGCAAAAATTACAGCATCATATAAAACAAATTGGTGATTTAGAACGCTTAATTTCAAAAGTAGCAACAGGTAAGATAAACCCAAAAGAAGTAATTCAACTTAAAAATTCGCTAGAAGCAATTGTCCCTATAAAGCAATTAACATCTCAAAGTGAAAATGATGCAGTTAAATTAATTGGTGATCAACTCCACTCATGCGATTTACTTCGTTCAAAAATCAAAGAAATGATTCATGAGGAGGCACCTGTAAATATGCTAAAAGGCAGTACGATTGCAAAAGGATATTCTGAGGAGCTAGATGAACTTCGAGGTTTGGCATTTTCGGGTAAAGACTACCTTAATAAAATGCTAGAAAGAGAAACAGAACGTACAGGAATAAGTTCTCTTAAAATAGCATCCAATAATGTTTTTGGTTATTATATAGAAGTCCGAAATACACATAAAGATAAAGTACCTGAAGAATGGATTCGCAAACAAACATTAGTTAATGCAGAGCGTTATATCACTGAAGAACTAAAAGAGTATGAAAGTAAAATTCTTGGTGCTGAAGAACGAATTTTAAGCTTAGAGCAGCAATTGTTTTCTCAACTTATTGTTTGGATGCAAGAATACATTGCCCCTGTTCAAAATAACGCTTTCCAGATTGCGCAATTAGATTGCTTATGTGGTTTTACACAACTTGCTAAAGAAAACAAGTACACAGAACCTATAATTAATGATGCTACAGAAATTGAGATTATCAATGGGCGACATCCAGTAATAGAAAAACAACTCGCAATTGGTGATGTTTACATTCCTAATGATGTAATCTTAAACAGAGAAGACCAGCAAATAATTATGATAACTGGCCCCAACATGAGCGGTAAATCTGCTATTTTAAGACAAACAGCATTAATAGTACTTTTAGCTCAAATGGGAAGTTTTGTTCCTGCAGAGTCTGCCAAAATTGGCTATGTTGATAAGATTTTTACTCGTGTTGGTGCTAGTGACAATATCTCAATGGGCGAATCAACTTTTATGGTTGAAATGAATGAAACTGCATCAATTTTAAATAATCTTTCAGAACGAAGCTTAGTACTCTTAGATGAAATTGGAAGAGGAACAAGTACCTATGATGGTATTTCTATCGCTTGGGCCATATCGGAATACCTTCACGAACATCCAGCACGTGCAAAAACATTATTTGCCACCCATTATCATGAAATAAATGAAATGGCAACTACTTTTAACCGTATTAAAAATTATAATGTTTCTGTAAAAGAATTAAAAGACAACGTATTATTTTTACGAAAATTAACTCCTGGAGGAAGTGAACATAGCTTTGGTATTCATGTAGCAAAAATGGCTGGAATGCCACAACAAGTAATTAGTAAGGCTAATAAAATTTTAAAAAAATTAGAAAAATCTCATTCTAGTGAAGAGCTTACCGATAAACTTCAATCTGCTCAGAATGAAATGCAATTAAGTTTTTTTAATCTTGATGATCCTTTATTAGAACAAATTAAAGAAGAAATCACGCATTTAGACATAAATACCTTAACTCCTGTAGAAGCTTTAATGAAATTAAACGAAATAAAACGTCTTTTAACAAAAAAGAAAAATGCTTAATCTAATATTAAGACTATCTCTAAACAGTTGTTAATTAGCTATTCAGACATAACTTTATACGATTAAAAAACCTTCAATTTATTTTTTTGATTCTTTTACTAAAAATTTCTTTGGTTTTTATAGAATTGTATTAAATTTGCATCCGCATTTATAACGAATGCGTTGTTCTTTTAAATATAACATCAACTGCGAAAGTAGCTCAGGGGTAGAGCATCACCTTGCCAAGGTGAGGGTCGAGGGTTCGAATCCCTTTTTTCGCTCAATACTTAACGCTAAAAGTCAGCGTTTTTATACGAAGCTAGCCTTTAAGGCAAAAAGGCTCGAGTGGTGGAATTGGTAGACACGTTGGACTTAAAATCCAATGGACATTAGTCCGTGCGGGTTCAAGTCCCGCCTCGAGTACAAAACCCTTGTTAATCTTATGATTTTCAAGGGTTTTTCATTTTTATACACTAAATATTTTCAAAAATGTAAAAATTGATACTTTTTATTTCATTTTTATTGAATTATATAAAAAAAAATATATATTTGTGTAATCGATTACATTATTAAAATCAATAAAATATGTACTTTTAAATTAAATACATCTCACTTTTTTACTTAAAAGAAAGTTGATTTGGTTTTTTAATATACACAAAAAGTATACTTTTAATTGATTCATATTAAATGTAATAAGAAAATATAGTTTAAAAAGATTTGTTTAGTTATCCCCTACCATAATGAATACCAAAAATAAATTTATCCATCCTAACTTTTTGCTAGAAAATAAATACGCAGAAGAATTATACCATGATTTTGCTAGCAAAATGCCCATTATTGATTATCATAATCACTTGCCTCCACAACAAATAGCTGATAATATAATTTTTAAAAATATTACGAATGTATGGATTAATGGTGATCATTATAAATGGCGTGCTATGCGTACTTTAGGCATTGATGAAAGCTTTATTACTGGAAATGCTTCTGATGAAGCTAAATTTAAAAATTGGGCAAAAACAGTTCCATATACCATGCGTAATCCATTATACCATTGGACGCATTTAGAACTTGCACGATATTTTGATATTTATGATTTACTAAATGAAAAGTCAGCTGAAAAAATTTATAAAGAAACTTTTGAGAAATTAAATACAAAAGAATATAGTTGTCAGCAATTATTAAAAAAAGCAAATACCGATGTTGTATGTACAACTGAAGATCCAATCGATACATTAGAACACCATCAAAAATTAGCTAAAAGTAGTTTTGATGTAAAAGTAAGTACAGCTTTCAGACCTGATAAATCTATTCTAATTTTAAATGATGGTTACAATGTTTATATTGATACTCTTGGCAAAGCATCAAATATGAGTATCAATACATTTGACGATTTGTGTTCTGCTTTAAAAAATAGAATTGAGTATTTTAATACAAATGGATGTAAGCTCTGTGATCATGGTCTTGATCAAATTTATTTTGAAGAATTTACAGAAAATGAGATTAAATCTATATTTAAAAAGAAAAGAGACCATAAAGAAATTACACCTGAAGAAGCTTTAAAATTCCAAAGTGCGCTATTATTATTTTTATGTGAAACCTATCATGAATTTGGTTGGGTACAACAATTTCATTTAGGTGCCTTAAGAAATAACAATGCTCGTATGCACAAAGTTTTAGGCCCTGATACTGGATGGGATTCTATTGGCGATTATCCGCAAGCACAAAAATTATCAGCCTTTCTTAATGCTTTAGACAGTAAAGACAAATTAACAAAAACCATCCTTTACAACTTAAATCCTGCGGATAATGAAGTAATCGCTACAATGATTGGTAACTTTAATGATGGAAGTGTGAAAGGAAAAGTACAATTCGGATCAGGATGGTGGTTTTTAGATCAAAAAGACGGTATGACAAAACAATTAAATGCCCTGTCAAATATGGGATTAATAAGTTGTTTTATTGGAATGCTAACAGATTCTCGAAGCTTCTTGTCTTTTCCGAGACATGAATATTTTAGACGTATTTTATGTAATCTTTTAGGTGATGAAATACAGCGAGGAGAGTTACCCAATGATATGGACTGGATTGGAAAATTAGTCCAAGATATTAGTTATAACAATGCAAAAGAATATTTTAATTTTTAACCTAACCCAATTTAAAACATAATGAAGAAAGTAGTAACATTTGGCGAAATAATGCTTCGATTAGCCCCAGAAGGCTTTTTACGATTCTCACAGGCGAGTAGTTTTGATGTCGTTTATGGCGGCGGAGAATCTAACGTAGCCGTTTCTTTAGCCAATTATGGTGTTCCCGTTGATTTTGTAACGCGTTTACCAAAAAATGATATTGGACAATGTGCCATGATGGAAATGCGTAAACGTGGTGTTGGTGTAGATAAAATAGTTTGGGGTGGTGACCGTTTAGGAATCTATTTCTTAGAAACAGGAGCCGTATCTCGTGGCAGTAAAGTGGTGTATGATCGTGCACATTCTTCTATGGCTAGCATTCAATCAGGTATGATAAACTGGGAAAAGGTTTTTGAAGGAGTAGGCTGGTTTCATTGGACAGGAATTACGCCTGCAATTTCGCAAAGTTCTGCTGATGTTTGTTTAGAAGCTGTTAAAGCAGCTAGCAAATTAGGCATTACCATTTCAACAGACTTAAACTACCGTGCCAAATTATGGAACTATGGCGGGGATCGTGAAAAGATAATGACCGAATTAACCTCCTATTGTGATGTTATTTTAGGGAATGAAGAAGATGCAGAAATGCATTTCGGAATTAAACCAGAAGGATTGGATGTGCAAACTCATGGGCATGATGTTAAAGCAGAAGCTTTCTTATCGGTATGCAAACAAATGATGGCGAAATTCCCTAAAGCTAAAAAAGTAATTACCACCTTAAGAGGCTCTATTTCTGCTTCTCATAATACTTGGGCAGGAGTTTTATACGATGGTAAAAAAATGTATGAAACCCGCCAATATCAAATTACCGATATCGTTGACAGAGTTGGTGGTGGTGATAGTTTTATGGGAGGATTAATCTACGGATTATTAAAGTACCCTGAAGATGATCAAAATGCTTTAGATTTTGCCGTTGCAGCTTCTTGCTTAAAACATACTATTAAAGGTGATGCCAACTTAGTTACTGTTGATGAAGTCAACAAACTTATGGGTGGTGATGCTTCAGGTAGAGTAGCTAGATAAAAATTTAACGAGTCCTATTTATTCGTTACAAAATAAATTAGGACTTCATTTTTTAGAAAAACAAATCGTCACCTAGTACCATATCTTATGTACCAAAAATCAAATAAATACAACATGAAAAAACAGATTACCTATTTTATGTTAGCCATGTTCTCGTTTTGTTTAATGGGGTGCACCCAAATCGGACAAACCAAAACAATTAAGCTCGCTCACGGTTTAGATGTGAATCATTCGGTACATAAAGCGATGGTAAAAATGGGTGAAGATTTAGCGGTGCTTTCTGGCGGTAAACTAAAACTCGAAATTTATCCAAGTCAACAATTAGGTACCGAGCGTGAAAATTTAGAACTGCTACAAATTGGAAGTTTAGATATGACCAAAATATCGGTAGGTACTTTAGAGAATTTTGCGCCAAAGATGAAAATTCTTGGTCTACCGTATTTATTTAGAGATCGTGAGCATTCCTTTAAAGTTTTAGACGGTCCTATTGGAAAAAAATTATTGGGTGAAGGAGAGAAATTTTGGTTGAAAGGATTAGGATATTATGATGCTGGGAGCCGAAGCTTTTATACCAAAGACAGACCCATCAAAACCCCAGAAGATCTTAAAGGCTTAAAAATAAGGGTTATGGAAAGTGTAACAGCTATTGAAATGGTGAAAGAACTTGGTGGTTCTCCTACACCAATCTCATGGGGAGAACTCTACACCTCATTACAGCAAGGGGTGGTTGATGGTGCAGAAAATAATCCTCCTAGTTTTTACCTCTCCCGGCATTATGAGGTCTGTAAATTTTATTCTTTAGATGAGCATACCGTCTTACCTGATGTTTTGGTGATTGGCACTCATTTCTGGGATAAGCTCTCAAAACAAGAACAGGAATGGCTTCAAAAAGCGGTAGACAACTCCGTTGTTTATCAAAGAAAATTATGGGCAGAAGCAGAAGCAGAAGCACTTCGTGAAGTTCAAAAAGCAGGAGTAGAAATTATCTATCCTGATAAAGAACTTTTTGCAGAAAAATTGACTGGTATCTATGAAGGGTATAAAGAGGATAAAGAATTTTATAGTCTAATTCAAGAAATAAAAGCAACACATTAAAGAATGAAACTACGAGCTAAAATAGATAAGGTACTCGCCGGTGTATTAATTGTAATAATGGCCATTATGGTTGTCAACGTGCTATGGCAGGTTTTTAGCCGTTATTTTTTAGGGCAACCAAGTTCGTTCACCGATGAGCTTGCACGCTATTTAATGATTTGGGTAGGTATTTTAGGTGCTGCTTATGTTTCTGGAAGAAATAGCCATGTCGCCATTGATGTGCTTCCTTCCCGATTAAATGATGCGAAGCAAAAAAGATTAAAGACTATTGTGCGCATCATCATCATTTTATTCAGCATAACAGCATTAGTTATTGGAGGTAGTAGATTAGTATACATCACCTATGTACTCAACCAATTTTCGCCTGCATTACAAATGCCTTTATCGGTAGTGTATATGGTTATCCCAATTAGTGGCATTTTGATCATCTATTATAAAGTTTCTGACATTTTAAACTCTTAAATTATTATGGATTACATTCCTATACTTGTACTAGTACTAAGCTTTTTGTGTTTACTTGCCATCGGAACGCCAGTAGCATGGAGTATTACTATTTCTGCTTTGCTTACCATGTTGGTCAGCATCCCTGCTTTACCAGCATTCACTACGGTGTCGCAACGAATAGGTACGGGTCTGGATAGTTTTGCACTATTGGCCATCCCCTTTTTCATTCTCTCTGGAGAATTAATGAATAAAGGAGGTATTGCACATCGTTTAATTGCTTTTGCAAAAACTTTAGTGGGGAGTCTTCCTGGAGGATTAGCCTTAATCAATGTAATCTCAGCGATGCTTATGGGAGCTATTGCAGGTTCTGCTATGGCATCGGCTTCTGCAATGGGAAGTATTTTAGGACCAGAAATGGAAAAAGAGGGCTACTCAAGAGAATTTGGTGCTGCCGTGAATATTACTTCTGCTACTACAGGACTGATTATTCCTCCTAGTAATGTGCTTATCGTTTATTCGTTAGCTAGTGGAGGCGCTTCAATTGCTGCACTATTTTTAGCAGGCTATATTCCTGGTATATTAACAGGATTGTTTTTAATGATTGTCGCCTCCATATGGGCAAAGAAAAAAGGCTATAAAGTAGGTAAGCGAAGTAATTTCAAAGAAATTGTCAAAACTTTTGTTGCTGCACTACCTAGTCTATTTCTTCTTGTACTTGTTATTGGCGGTATTGTTACTGGCATTTTTACGGCAACCGAAGCTTCAGCAATAGCCGTATTGTACACGCTTTTATTAGGCATGTTTTACAAAGAAATTACAGTAAAGACACTACCAAAAGTACTTTTAGATTCTGCATCAACAACCGCAATTGTCATGCTGCTGATCGGAGCTTCCATGAGTATGTCATGGGTACTCTCTTATGAAAATATCCCGCAAGATATCAGCGCTGGATTATTGAGTATCAGCGATAATAAAATTGTCATTTTACTGATTATCAACTTATTACTCTTATTTGTTGGAATTTTTATGGATATGACTCCCGCAGTATTAATTTTTACACCGATATTTTTACCAGTAGTTACCAAGCTGGGGCTAGATCCTGTACATTTTGGCATCATCATGATTTTGAACTTATGTATTGGTCTATGTACCCCACCCGTTGGATCCGTCCTCTTTGTTGGGGTTGGAGTCGCTAAAACAACCATAGAAAAAGTCATAAAACCATTAATGCCCTTATTCTTAGCCATGATAATCGCACTGTTTTTGGTTACCTATTTCCCACAACTTAGCCTTTGGCTACCTAGCCTTTTTGATTTATAATATAATAACTAAATTAATGAACCTTAGTAGAAAAAATATAGCGATTGACGCTAAATATCCCATAAAAATTATTCAATTTGGAGAAGGAAACTTTTTAAGAGCCTTTGTTGATTTTGCTTTTCAAAAACTAAATAATACTATAGATTTTAATGCAGGAATTGCTGTTGTACAACCTATAGACAAAGGTCTTGTTCAACTATTGAATGATCAAGATGGCTTATACACGCTTTTCTTAAGAGGATATCAAAAAGGCAAAGAAGTTGAAGAAAAACATTTAATCACAAATATTGAAAAATCGATTGACCCCTATCAAGACTTTCAAGCATACCTAAATTTAGCTAAAGAAGAAAGTTTAGAATTTATCATTTCTAATACAACTGAAGCTGGAATATCGTATGTTGCAACTGATCGTTACGACATGCAACCTCCAACATCATTCCCAGCAAAATTAACAGTTTTATTACATAAACGTTTTGAGCATTTTAATGGCGCTCATGATAAAGGTCTTACTATCATTCCATGCGAATTGATTAATTATAATGCTGATACTTTAAATGAAATCATTTTAAAATATATAAACGATTGGAATCTAGGCTCTGATTTTAAAAATTGGATTATTAACGATTGCTCTTTTCATAATACATTAGTTGATCGTATCGTTCCTGGTTATCCAAAAGATGAAATAGAAGATTATAACAAACAATTAGAATACAAAGACAATCTTATTGTTACTGCCGAGACATTTTTCTTATGGGTAATTGAAGGAGACGATAAACTAAAAAGAAAGCTTCCCTTCGAAAAAACAGATCTTGATGTTAAGATTGTAAATGATATGCAACCTTACAGAACAAGAAAAGTTAGAATTTTAAATGGAGCTCATACCACTATGGTTCCTTTTTCAATTCTTTATGGAAATGATACTGTTAAAGAAACTATAGATACTAATTTCACAGGAGATTTTATTAAAAAGGCGGTATTTGAAGAAATTATAGCAACTTTAAATATGGATCATACAGAACTTACTACTTTTGGAGAAGAAGTTTTTGATCGATTCCGTAATCCTTTTATAAAACATCAATTATCAAGTATTGCTTTAAATTCTATATCAAAATTCAAAGTTAGAGTACTTCCTAGTCTGTTAGACTATGAAAAGAAGAACAACAAACTACCATTGCATTTAACTTTTGCGTTTGCATGTTTAATTCGTTTTTATAAAGGCACTTGGAATAGTAAGGATCTTCCTGTAAATGACGACCAAACAATTGTAGCCTTTTTTAACAAAATATGGGCCTCAAATGATTATTCAAAAATTGCCCATACTGTTTTAAGTAATCAAGAATTTTGGGAACAAGATTTAACTAAAATTCCACATTTAGAAAATGCTATAGCAATTGGATTAGAAGAAATTGATTCAAATAGAATTGAAGTCGGTTTTTCAAAATTCCAATCAAGAATATTTTAAAAATATCAAAAAAGTTTTATCATGCATAAACATTTAATAAAGGTTAATTCGTCAGATAATGTTGCTGTTGCTTTACTCAATTTAGAAGCTGGGCAAATTATACCTTTTGAAGGAGAAGATATCACCATAAAATCTTTCACAAAAGCAAAACATAAAATTGCTTTATTAGATTTTAGTCAAGGAGAAAAAATATTCATGTATGGTGTTTTAGTGGGTAAAGCAACAGAGCCAATAGAAAAAGGCGGATTACTTACCACTGAAAATGTAAAACACGAAAGTTCAAAAGTTTTTGGAAAAACTGAATCAATTGTTTGGAAAGCTCCAAATATTGAAAAATGGAAAGATAGGACATTCTTAGGCTATCATAGAGAAGATGGACAAGTAGGTACCGAAAATGTATGGTTATTTTTTCCTTTAGTATTCTGTGAAAATAGAAACATTGAAATTTTAAGAGAAATCTTTGAAAAAGAACTTTTAAAGCAAAAGGTAAGTCCTCATCAATTATTGCTGAGATCTTTAATTAATAATAGTCCTGAAGAAACAATTTTAGAAAATAATTCTACAGATGTATTTAATAATATTGATGTAAAATTTATCACACACCCTGGAGGATGCGGTAGTATAAGACAAGATTCTGAAAGTTTAGCAAAATTACTAGCCGGTTATGTAAATAACCCTAATGTAGCTGGTGCAACTGTTTTAAGTTTAGGCTGTCAAAATCTTCAAATAAGTGTTTTTAAAGACGCTTTAAACGCTTTAAACCCGAACTCAAACAAACCAATTTTAATGTTTGAGCAACAAAAAATGGGAACCGTAGAAGAAATGCTATCAGCTATTGTTAAAGAATCGTTTGAAGCTATTAAACAAGCAAATACAATAGAACGTAAACCATCTCCTTTATCAAAATTAAAAGTAGGATTAGAATGTGGTGGCTCCGACGGTTTTTCAGGAATATCTGCAAACCCAACATTAGGAGCCGTTTCTGATTTATTAGCAGCTTTAAATGGTTCTGCTATCTTATCTGAATTTCCAGAATTATGTGGTGTTGAGCAAGAATTAGTAAACAGATGTGTTGAAGAAGAAAAGGGTGAGAAATTTTTAAAACTAATGAAAATTTATGAAAAATCTGTTGTAGACGCTGGTTCTGGTTTTGATATGAATCCCTCACCCGGTAATATCAAAGACGGATTAATAACGGATGCCATGAAATCTGCTGGCGCTGCAAAAAAAGGAGGCACATCTCCTGTAGTTGATGTATTAGATTATGGAGAATATGTAACTAAACCAGGTCTTAATTTATTATGTACTCCAGGAAACGATGTTGAAAGTACTACTGCAATGGTAGGCTCTGGTGCAAATGTGGTTTTATTTACTACTGGTTTAGGAACACCAACAGGAAATCCCATCGCTCCAATTATTAAAGTGGCATCAAATACTGAACTTGCGGTAAAAATGCCAGATATTATAGATATTGAAACTGGAGCCATTATAAGAGGTGAAAAATCAATAGAAGAGATGGCTGATGAAATGCTCGAACTCATAATTGAAGTGGCAAGTGGTAAAGTAAAAACTAAAGCAAAACTACTTAATCAAAATGATTTTATTCCTTGGAGAAGGGGTGTTTCGCTTTAAATTGCCATATCAATTTTAAGTATTATAATTTAGAAGAAGATTTCCGGATAAGTAATTGCGAGGTTAACTGAACCTTTTGCTCAATTTTTACTTTTCCGGAATTTTTTTGTTGTTCTAAAAATACTTTTGCTGCCATCTGTCCCATTTCTAAAGGCACTTGATCAATTGAAGATATTGGAAGTTCCATAAATCTAGTAAAAGGTTCATTACTAAAACCTACAACACAAAAATCTTCAGGAATACGCACTCCTAATTCTTTAAGTCTTTGAATTGCTCCCAAAGCAACATAATCACCAGAAGAAAATATAGCATCTGGTTGATACTCTAATTTCATTAAAACATCAACAGCTTTATGGCCAGATTCAATATTACTTTTTGTTTGCAATACATATTCCTTTTCAAATTCTAAACCATTATCTTCTAGTGCTTTTTTATAGCCCTCAAATCTTTCTTTATAAATCTCCAAAGCCCAATCACCAGATATGTGTGCGATTCTTTTACAACCTTGTTCAATTAAATGAGTTGTTGCCGAATACGCAGCCTCAAAATCATTTATAGTTACTGTACTCACTCCTGGAATATCTTTTTTTCTATCAAAAAATATGAGTGGAACATTTTTATCTAATACTCTTTTAAAATGGCTAGTTTCATTAGATAACTTAGAAATAGACATAATAACACCATCAACTTGTGCATTTAACAGAGTATTTATAGTATCTATCTCTTTTTTCTCAATTTCATGAGTTTGGCAAATTATTACATGATATCCTTTCGGATTAAGTTCTTCTTCTATTCCTCTAATTACTGAAGCAAAAAAATTATGATCTATATAAGGCACAATAACTCCTACATTATAACTCTTCCCACTCTTTAAAGCTAAGGCTAACTTATTCTGTTTATAATTCATCTCAACAGCAGTATCAACAACCAATTTTCTTGTTGCTTCACTTATTTTAGCACTATTATTTAGGGCACGTGAAACTGTTGCCGCTGTTATATTTAGCCTTTTTGCTATATCGTAAATCGTAGTTTTTTCACTCATTTGGCTGGCTCAATTAGAAAACAAAAATAAGTAGTTTAATTTAAAAAAGAAGAATTATTCTTGTTATCGATTACATTACTATTAAATCGCTTTTTTATTTAAGAATTCTAAGGCGTCAATTTTTATAAACTAGCTTAAAATTGGTATTTTTAAGAAATTCAAACTACTTCAAAAAAATGAAAATATTATTTATAGGCGGAACAGGAAATATAAGTACTGCTTCAAGTAAATTGGCAATTGAAAAAGGAATAGAACTTTATCATTTAAATAGAGGTACTACCAAAGTAACTATTCCAAACGTAAATACAATACTTGGAGATATCAATAAACCAAATGAGCTATCTAAATTAAAAGAACACTCTTGGGATGTAGTTGTAAATTGGATTGCTTTCACTCCTGATGATATAGAAAGAGATATTGCTTTGTTTAAAGGTAAAACAAAACAATATGTTTTTCTAAGTTCTGCATCTTGTTATCAAACGCCTTTAAATTATCCAATAATTACAGAATCTACACCTTTACATAATAATCTTTGGGATTACTCCTATCAAAAAATTAAATGTGAAGATAGATTAATGCAAGCCTACCGAGAAGAAAATTTCCCCATTACTATTGTAAGACCATCCTTGACTTATGATACTGTAATACCTATAGCCATTGGTGGTTTCAAGGAATACACTACAGCAGATAGAATTTTAAAAGGAAAAGAAATTATCATTCATGGAGATGGAACTTCTTTATGGACAGTAACTCATGCTGATGATTTTGCAAAAGGATTTGTTGGCCTATTAGGATTGGATCAGGCAATTGGTCATGCTTTTCATATTACTTCAGATGAAATTTTAAGTTGGAATATGATTTATAAGATTCTTGCAAATAGTTTAGGTCGGGAAGCTAATGTAGTACACATTGCTTCTGATTTTATTTGTAAAATAGAACCCTCCTATACGGGAACTCTGCTTGCAGATAAAAGTGAAAGTGTTTTATTTGATAATACAAAAATCAAAACTTTTGTGCCAGATTTTAAAGCAACGATTCCTTTTTCAATAGGAATAAAAAGAACTTTAAAATGGTTAGATAAAAATCCAGAGCAAAAGTTTATCAATCCAGAAAGCAATAGAAAAATTGATTCTGTTTTAAGTTCTTATAAGAAATTATATTCTTAGAAAAAGTTATTTAGCTATAAAATCATAAAATTGGAATCTTAAAAATTACAAATTCACTTTATAAGTATATTTTTTTTATCAAATAAATAAAATATACTATATTTATGCAATCGATTACATGACGATCAATTACTATTTACTTACAATAAATTAAACAAAGTCCTTAAATGAGCTTTTCAAGTAAACTATACCGTATTATTTTTTTATTAAACACTATTTGTCTACCATTAACTGCGCAAGTACATGATACTTCATGGAGGCAGATTATCCAAAATAATGATAAAACTTGGTTTGCCTCCAATGAGGCGAAACAAGTTGCTGAAAATGTATTATTATATCAGCGTGATATTGGGGGTTGGCCAAAAAATATCCAAATGCAGAAACCACTTTCTGGGAAAGAAGTAAAGGAATTAGTACTGCTTAAAAGTGACCCTACAGAATGCACAACAGATAATGGGGCTACCTATCAACAACTAATTTTTCTATCTAAAATATACAAACAAATCCCCGATGAACGCTATAAAAAATCTTTTCTCTCAGGGTTAAATTATATTTTAGAAGCTCAGTATGAAAATGGTGGCTGGCCGCAATTTTATCCTTTAAAAAAAGGGTATTATAGTCATATTACGTACAATGATGACTCAATGGTTCATATTCTCAAAATTTTGAGAGAAATTAAAGATGAAACTGGGTATTTTTCCATTCAACCCTCAACAGCTATCATTGAAAAATGTAAAACTGCTTTTGATAAAGGTATTTCATGCATTCTTAAAACGCAATATATTCAGAATGGAGTTCTTACAAGCTGGTGTGCACAACATGATGAAATTACATTACAACCCGCAAAAGCTAGAGCCTATGAACTACCTTCATTAAGCGGAAAAGAATCAGCCCAGATAGTATTGCTCTTAATGTCCATAAAAAACCCTTCTCAAGACATTATTAATGCTGTTGATCATGCTGTAAGTTGGTTTGAAAAAGTAAAAATAATTGGCTTACGAGAAGAACGCACTTTTGATGAGAATACTAACACAAGAGATAAAAAGATAGTTTTAGATGCAACTTCTCCTCCTATGTGGGCGCGTTTTATGGATCTTGAAACGAATACTCCATTTTTTTGCGATAGAGATGGTATTAGAATGAGTTCTTTAGCAGAAATTGGTGATGAACGAAGAAATGGATATGCATGGTATACTCAAGAGCCACTAGAAATTCTTTCAAAATATCCTTCTTGGAAAAGTGACTTAAAAAAAGAGAGCCCGAAAGCTCCTAAAGAAGCTTACAACATGGTTGTTGCAAAAGATGGAAGTGGTGATTTCACCACAATTCAAGAGGCCATTTATGCCTCAAAAGCTTTTCCATATCCAAGAGTGATTATCCATATAAAGAATGGAGTATATAATGAAAAAGTACACATTTATTCTTGGAATACACGAATATCACTTATTGGAGAAGATAAGAATAAAACAATAATTACGTATGATGATTATTTTGATAAAATAGATTTAGGAAGAAATAGTACTTTTCATACCCCTACACTATTAGTGGAAGGAAACGATTTTTATGCTACTAATCTTACCATTAAAAATATGGCGGGTGAAGTTGGTCAAGCTGTTGCTCTATCTGTAAATGCGAATAGAGTAGCTATCGAGAATTGTATCTTAAAAGGAAATCAAGACACCTTATATACCTCAGGTGAAGGCTTTAAACATTATTTTAAAAACTGCTATATCGAAGGTACTACAGATTTTATTTTTGGTGAAGCAACTGTAGTTTTTGAAAATTGCACCATTCATAGTAAAGCAAACTCATATATTACCGCAGCATCTACTCCAAAAGGGACAGATTTTGGTTATGTTTTTATGAATTGTAAGCTTACTGCTGATAAACAAGTTAAAGAGGTCTACTTAGGAAGGCCATGGAGAACTTATGCTCAAACAGTTTTTATAAACTGTACTATGGCGAATCATATTTTACCCATTGGTTGGAATAATTGGTCTAATAAAGATGCAGAAAAAGAAACCTTTTATGCAGAATACAATTCTAATGGAGAAGGTTTTAATCCGAACAAAAGAGCATCATGGTCTCATCAATTAACAAAATCGCAAGCAAAAAATTACACCATAAAAAATATTTTAGGAGACACACAAAACCCTGAAAATCTACAATGGTATTTAAATCTGAATAAATAAAAAACACATCCATATGAAATATTTTTTTACGTTCTTTTTACTATTAAATCTTGTGGTTCATTCTCAAGAAAAAACCACATTATACTTAATTGGTGATTCTACAATGGCTGACAAAAAAGACCCCGATGAAAATCCTGAAAAAGGATGGGGGCAGATGCTTCCTCTTGCTTTAAATGACAAAATAATTGTTGATAACAGAGCGATGAATGGAAGAAGTTCAAAAAGTTTTAGAACCGAAGGACGTTGGAAACAAATTTTAGATTCTTTAAAATCTGGTGATTTTGTTTTTATTCAATTTGGGCATAACGATCAAAAAGAAAAAGATTCCACACGCTATACCAACCCCTATACCCAATACCGTTATAATTTGGAACGCTATGTCAAAGAAACAAGAGAAAAAGGAGCAACTCCTATTCTATTCAGTTCTATAACGAGAAGAAATTTTAATGAACATGGAGTTTTAATTGATACGCATGGCGCCTACCCTCTAGTCGCAAGATTAGTGGCTGATGATCTAAAAGTTCCTTTTATAGATTTACAATTACTTACGGAGCAGCTTGAAATTTCTTATGGTGTAGAAGGTTCAAAAAAATTACATCTTCATTTTGCTCCTGGAGAAAATGCATACAGACTAAAAGGTGTTGAAGATAATACACATTTATCTGTGACTGGTGCAAATTTAGTAGTTGGCTTAGTAATTCAAGAAATAAAAAAACAACATCTTGAATTAGAAAAATATATTAAATAAATTATTTATTGCTCTGAAAATACTGCAGTTGTAAAGCCATATAAATTCAAATGAAACCAATTAAAGCGTTATTCTTCTTATCTATTTTAATTAGTTTATTAAGTTGCAGTACAGATATCAATGAAGAAAATGTACCCAAAATCAATTTAGTAAAAACTATTATTATTAATGGCAATAGCATTCAAAATGGCGCTTCAGAACAATTATCAGTAGTTGTATTACCTAATAATGCCAGTAATAGAGCAGTAACTTGGAGTGTGGATGATACATCAATTGCATTAATATCTGATAAAGGTTTAGTAACCCCTCTTCAAAATGGAAGTGTAACTATTACTGCAACTGCTCAAGATGAATCTGGTATTTCTGCACAAAAGATTCTCACTATTTCTGGAGTTGTAGGCCCACCAAAATTAATTGAATCAATAGCAATTATTGGGGCTGATATTACAGATGGACAGCCTTTACAGTTAGCTGTTGAAGTAGCTCCTGTTGATGCCACAAATAAATCAATCACTTGGTCTGTTTCTGATCCTCTTTTAGCAGGAATTTCAACTTCAGGTTTAGTAACGCCAAAAGATAATGGTACTATTATTATTACGGCCACAGCCAAAGATGGTAGTCAAATAAGCAATGAATTTACCATAAATATTTCAGGAGTAACCCCTATATATGAAACTAACCTAAGAGCTGAAAACATGCTTTTGTGGCAAAGAAATAATGGAGGTTGGCCTAAAGAACCTTATAATGATTTTTCCGGTTATGATCGTGAACAAACAGTTATGGAAAAAGAAACTGCGATACAAACAAAGGAAAATACTGATACAACTATTGATAATGACCATACTGTCGGTGAACTAAGACACTTATTGAGTGCCTACAAAACCACCCATAATCCTAATTATTTACAAGGTGCATTGAAAGCTATTGACTACCTTTTGAGCGCACAATACGCTAATGGGGGTTGGCCACAATATTATCCAGATATGAGTGGTTACAGACATCAAATAACATATAATGATAATGCCATGGTGAATGTGATGAATTTAATGTGGGATATTTCTAAAAGCAAGAATAATACCGATGTAATTGAATCAGCTTATATTGAAAAAGCAATTATAGCTTTTAATAAAGGTATTTCTATACTACTACAAACACAAATTATTGTGAATGGGAAAAAGACTGCTTGGTGTGCACAACATGACGAAATCTCCTTATTGCCTGCTACAGCAAGATCGTATGAACTCCCTTCAATTAGTGGATCAGAATCTGTAGGTATTGTGCGAACATTAATGCTAGTAGAAAATCCATCAGCAGGAATCATACAAGCTGTGAATGATGCCGTTGCTTGGTTTGAAGAAGCTAAGCTTTTTGATATTGCAACTCAAAAAATTAATGATCCTTCACAACCAACAGGAGAAGATGTTATTGTAGTCTCATCTCCCGGAAATGTATTATGGGCTCGTTTTTATGATTTAGATACAAATCTTCCTTTTTTCTGTGGAAGAGATGGTATCAAGAAAAATACTTTAGCAGAAATTGAAAATGAAAGACGTACAGGATATGCTTGGTATGGAAACTGGCCTACAAATCTAATAGATGCTGAATACATTGCATGGAAAGCAAAAAATGGACTTTAACTAAATCCCTTCCATATTTTTAAAATACAAAAGCAGGGATTCCAATTTTTTTAATTATTTATACTTTTCTAAAATACTCCAGCTAGTATTGTCTTTGAAAATAGTTTTTAGCGTATATTTTTTTTCTTCGTTTTTAGTTAATTGATGTGACCAAGATACTCGCTTAGAAATATCACTCCCTTTTCCTTTATTCTTATATTCAGCATAATATGCAGTTTTATCTTTATCTGGAAAACGCTTATCTAGCCATGGATTCCATCCTTCTGGTACAATATGATTTTCTAATCGGCATTTAATAAAAACTGTTTTGGCATATGGACGCCAAGGACGCCCCAAAAATACTTTTGTAGCATTGCTGTCTGCAATTAAATCACAATTGATAAATGCATATCCAAACGCCTTATTTTCTGGCGTTGATGCTGCAGTGATGTATGAATCTTTTTTACTCTTAATAGTACAATCTTTAAATACTACTGTTGCAGGTCCAAAAATGAAATCTGTAGTGCCTTCAATGTAACAATTTAAATAAAACTGATTACTATTTTCACCTCCTGTAAATAAGGTGTCCTGACAGCCTAAAATATTAGAATCTGTCATAAAAAAACGATTACCTTCTACATGTAGTGCCACCGCTTGCCCTTTATTGCATGTAGAATTTTGTATTGTTAAATTTTTAATACTAATATCATCAGCTTGAACTAAAAGTGTGTAAGACGTAAATGTGTTTATAGTTTGCTTAGAAACACTATCAATTTTACTTGAATAATCATCATATGTAATGATGGTAGTCTCTTTATTCTCCCCAATTAAAGTTATGTGATGTTTCGATTTAGGAATCACTATTTTCTCTTTAAATATACCTGCTTTAATTAAAATCAAAACTTCTCTATTTTCAGAATCATCTGAAGCATTAATGGCCTCTTGAATGGTAGAAAAATCCCCACTTTCATCCTTAGAAACTACAAATTCAAATTGACTTTTTTTAGAACTACTAAATGTTTGAGCATTTACTAGTTGTAAATTACTTAAGAAAAAAAATATAATGATTAATACATATTTCATTTAGTTGATTGCTTAAATACTTTAATTAAAAAATTATCCATGTAAGCAACTACCCTATTTACCCATGGATCATACAACCAAAAAGTATGAATTTTATTATCAAATTTATGAACTTCAGAATATATGCCCCAGTTTTTCATCATTCCTATTAACTCATCTTGTCCTGCATGAAATCTTGGATAACCACTATTTAAAAACAGTATTGGTGGCGATTTTTCATTTGCCCAAAATATACTAGAAGCATCTTTCCATATTTCAGGTTTGTCATAAAATGAACCTCCAAGCCATTCAATATCGGGAGAGTTTGGTTTTCTATTTAAATTTAAAGATTCTGGAGCCATAAAATCAACAACCCCATCAATATCTATTATAGCTTGTATATTGCTTGAGTGATCTAAATTACCATGACTACCTTCTTTGCTTTCAACTCCATTTGTAAGGCCTATCAGCATGGCTAACTGGCCACCAGCCGAACATCCTGATATAGCTATTTTTTCAGTATCAATTCCATACTCTTCAGCATTAGCACGTATCCAACGGATCGCACTTTTTATATTATAAACAGCTGCAGGATATGGCGCCTCCATGGAAAGTTGATATTCCACACAAATGGTTACATAACCCAAAATAGCCATTTTTTGTGCCATAGGAATTTGTAATGATTTATTGCCAGAACGCCAGCCACCTCCGTGTATCATTAGCAAGGCTGGATATTTACCTAGTTTTTTAGGAGAAAAAATATCTAATCGTAAATCTCTATCTCCATAGGGCGTATTTTTTAATGTGGTATAAATCACATCTCTATTTTCAATAATATTGTTAGGGAGCGAGTCTTTAGCTGGTTTTATATATGAGAAATACTTCAAATTTTTTTTATAATCTGAATTTATATTGAAGGAAGTGTCTCTTGGAATTTTAGCATTATAATTTTGAGCCCAAATAAAATGACTTCCTAAAATAAAAAAAACCGATAAAAAAAGTCTGTTAAAAATTAATTTCATGATTTATCTTTTATAAGGTTTTATAATATGATCTGCCAATTCTAGCTGTTGTTCTACGATGCCTCGCAAAACAATTTCAGCCACTTTTCTGGCTCCAAACTCTGTAAAATGAGTATTGTCTGGATAACCTTTGGGAAACTTAAAATACTCTCCGGGCTCAAAATACATGTATAAATATCTAGAACATTCTTTTCCCATTTTATCAACTAATTCCCTGCTTTTAGTATCTAAATCAATCATTGGTACGCTATATTCAATTGCTACTTCTTTTAACGCTTTTAAATAGAGTGCGTGCGATTCTTCAGCTTTTCCATCAGAATCGAATTTCCATCTGGTAACAGGACTTATAATTATGGGATTAGCATGTTTTGCTCGCGTTTCGGTAATATATTTTCCAATATAATTTTTATATTCTTCAGGTGTTGTTTTTCTGTCTGGGTGATCTTTAGAGTTTTGCGCATCATTATGCCCAAATTGGATCAAAACATAATCACCAGTTTGTAACGAATCAACAATAGGTTGCCACAAATTTTCCTGAATAAATGATTTGGAACTTCTGCCACCTTTGGCATAGTTTTCAATTTCTATTGTATCATCAAAAAATTTAGCAAATGGCATGCCCCAACCCTCTTGAGGAAACCTACTTTCGTCATATAAACACATGGTGGAATCGCCTACTAAGTATATTTTATTTTTTTTGTTTGTTAAAGTTTGTGCATTTAAAATGGTAGTAATAAGTACTGAACAAACGAAATGAATAAAAATTTTAGTTTTCATCTTTTAAAACTTTATTTAAAAAATCAACAGTATACTTTAGTGTGGTTTCAAACCAAGGATGCATCAGCCAAAAAGAATGAGGACTATCTGGGATGGTATGTGTTTCGTTATAAATTCTATTTGTATCTAATATCGAAATCATATCATCTCTACCCGCATGAAAACGAGGTTGTGCGCTATTAATAAAAAGCGTAGGAGGTGTATGTTCATCAACATATTCAAGTGGTGAGGCTTCCTTCCAAATTTTAAAATTGTCTTCTTTAGAGCCATTAAGCCAAATACCAGCCATAGATTTTTTACCAGGTTTGGATTCTGCTGCTGCCTCTGGATGGATGAAAGATACAATACCATCTACATTAACAATGGCTTGCACTTCGTCTGAAATTTTAGAGTTTGTCTCATAAATTTCAGAATTTGGCGTTACACCTAAAAGGGTTGCCAGTTGCGCACCTGCCGATGCTCCCAAAACGGCTATTTTATCTGGATTGATTTGATATTTTTTGGCATGTTTTCGCATCCAAACAATGGCATCTTTTAAATCGATAACGCCTGCTGGGTATGATGCTTCAAAGCCTAATCTATAGGAAACAGATACTCCCACATAACCATTTAAAGCAAGATATTGAGCCATGACACGTTCGTTTTCTTTACTACCAGTAAGCCATCCTCCACCGTGAATTAATATCACCGCAGGGTAGATTTTTTTACCTTTTTCTTTAGGAGAATAAACATCTAATTTCAGTTTTGAGGTGTTTGTTTTTTTATAAACAATATTCTCTTTGTATTTTATTTCCTTTGATTTTAAGGGTTCTATAGGTGAAATAAAAGGATAGTCTTTTTTTAATTTTTGATAAGTTAATTCAATCGTATAAGGTGAGAATGTTGGTTTCTCTTGCGCAGATACATTTTGTGCAAAAAATATAATAAAAAATAATAATAAACTTATATAAAATCTCATATTTGATGTTTAGTTCTTACTATCTGTACTTAACTCTTGCATGCCTTCAAAAACTAATCCAGCCACTTCAATTGCACCTTTTGGTTGAAAATGCGTGTTATCATTTTGTCCTTTCGGATAGGCTTCATATATACCCTCAGGCAAATTCATAAAGTAATTTTTGGTCACAAAATCTTTCCCTTTTTTAGTGAAAAAGTCTCGTGATTTTTTGTTTAAATCGATAAGCATGACGTGTAATTCGGCAGCAACATCTTTCGGTGCTTGATCATAATCACCATGTACATCATTTAAAATACCATCTTTCCAAGGATAGTTTCTGGCTACAGGCGTTAAAATAATGGGGATAGCTCCTTTTTCTCTACTTTGGCTAACAAATAACCTCAAGAATTCTTTATAACCTTCAACATCAACATAGCGTTCGGTTTTTTCTTTGGCAGCGTCGTTATGGCCGAATTGCATAATAACAAGATCATCTTTTTTAAGCTGTTCAAACACAGAGCGCCATCTGCCTTCCTGAAAAAAAGTACGTGTACTACGACCGCCTCTGGCTCTATCATCTACAACAACGCTATCGGTTTTTATTATATTTTTTAGTTTATGTAAACTATCTTTAACCATAAAAGGTTGAAATACCTGTCCCCAGCCTGTCACAGGATATCTGGTTTTCATATAGTCTTTTTCAGGGTCATAATCCCCCGTGTAATCGGCCATGGTGGAGTCGCCAATTAAATAAACTGTGGTAACTTTTTGTTGTTTGGCTTCAAAGGTATAAATAGCACCTTTTTCAGTTTCAATATCATAAAGGTGATATTTTGGAAGGCTTAAGGGCTCTACATGAGCTTCCTTAGAAACCAATGGGTCTTTTATTTTCGGACTTTGGTAAAATAGATTTGTGTTTTCTCCTGAAGCTTCGGTAAGTGCTATACCATTTTCGTCTAGTAAAATTTCAGTGGTTCTAATTCTTAAATTTCCACCCAATTCAGATTTTACTTTGAATGTTTTTAAGGCATTATCATGCCAATCTAAATCCACCTCAAAACCTCCTCGAGCTTTTAATCCTTTTACAAAGCCTTTCTCCCAAGTATCGGGCAATGCTGGTAATAAAAATAAATCACCATCATGCGATTGTATCAACATTTCGGCAATACCAGAAGTACAGCCAAAATTTCCATCAATTTGAAACGGTGGATGTGCATCGAATAGGTTAGGGTAGGTGCCTCCAGATTTAGTGCCATCTTCAACTAAAGTAAGCTGTGTTTTTATAAGTTTATAAGCGCGATTGCCCTTAAGCATTCGCGCCCAAAAATTCACTTTCCAGCCCATAGACCACCCCGTTGAAACATCGCCTCTATATTCAAGGGTTTGTTCGGCTGCTTTAAATAAATTGGGGTTTTTAAACGGTGAAATTTGCGCCGAAGGATATAAGCCATAAAGGTGGGAAATATGACGATGTTTATCATCGGCTCTGTCCCAATCTTCTATCCATTCTTGTAATTGGTCATGTTTTCCAATTTGCATTGGTGGCAAACGTTTTCTTAAAGTTTCAACCGATTCTGCAAAGTCTGCATCCCTATTCAGTGCTTTTGAGGCATTAATCGCATTACTAAATACATCGAACACCAATTGATTATCCATGGTGGTGCCGTAAGTAATTCCAACGCCATCTCTATATTTATTTTCTGGAGACATAGAAGGTGCCACTACCAACCATTTGTTTTCAGGTTCTTCTTGAAGTACATCTGCATAAAATTTAGCGGATGATTTTAAAATTGGGTAGTATTTTTTCAAGAATTCTGAATCTCCTGTAAATAAATAATGTTGCCATAAATGCTGACTTAACCAAGCGCCTCCCATGGGCCAAAAGCCATAGAACCCGCCATCGACCATGCCAGCAATACGCCAAATATCCGTGTTGTGGTGCATGTTCCAACCACGCGCATGGTACATATTTTGAGCACTTAGTTTACCTGTTTCAGATAAATCTTCTAACATAGAAAATAGAGGCTGATGCAGTTCGGAAAGGTTGGTAACTTCGGCAGGCCAATAGTTCATTTCGGTATTAATATTTACCGTGTATTTACTATCCCATGGTGGCGATAATTTATCATTCCAGATACCTTGTAAGTTTGCTGGTTGCCCGCCCGGTCTTGAGCTAGAAATTAATAAATAGCGTCCAAATTGAAAATAAAGTGAGATTAATGATAAATCTTCTTTGGAAGCAAAAGCTTCTAGCCTCTTGTTGGTTGGTAAATTATTATTTGTATCATCTCCAATTTCTAAAGACACTCTGCTAAACAAATTCTGGTAATCTTTTACATGAGCATTTTTTAAATCTGAAAACGTTTTTACTTTGCTTTTTTCAAGAAAGCCTTTGGCTATTTTGTCTGCCGAATAACTTAAATCCTTATAATTTTTAAAGTTGGTTCCAATGCTAACAAACAGAATAACGTCATCTGCGTTATTTATGGATATATTGTCCTTATTGGTTGTTAGTTTTCCACCGATTAATTTTGGGTAAATTAAGGTTGTAAAGTTGATTTTTCCTTTTTTATTCTCATGATCACCTGTAGTTCCATTAAGTTCAATCACCCCTTTTTTTGCCGAAATAGCATGTTTTAATTGCGGACTATCCATAGAGATATCGAAATTTAAACTTTTTGGTTTATCTGCCGACAGATGAATCACCATAACTTGGTCTGGAAAGGACACAAAATATTCGCGTTTATAATGCACATCATTTATAGTATAGCTTACTGTAGAAATGGCATTTTCAATATTCAATTCTCGTCTGTAATCTAATGGTTTTTCGTGATTAGGGAATTGTAAATTTAGGTTTCCAACAGTTTGGTAAGGCACTCCATAATTAGTCTCCTTTGGTGTGTCTTTAGGGAATACTTCAAGCGCCATTTTTTGAGCTTCTTGATATTTACCACTAAAAAGCAACGCTCGAATATTTTGAATGTCTTGGTAATAATCTTTTGGCACATTATTACCAGGCTCTCCTGCCCAAACCGTTTCTTCGTTTAGTTGAATTTTATCATTTTCAATACCACCAAATAGCATGCCACCAATTCTACCATTACCTATAGGCAGTGCCTCATTCCAGTTATTAGCAGCATTTTCATACCATAGTGTGTTGTTATTTTGAGCTATTGAAAAGAAACTACCAAAAAAAAGAAATGGTACTAAACTGTAAATTTTTAAGAATTTTGTCATTTTACTAGGTCTATTTCTTTTAACCATTTTGTGCAAATGATTTTCCATTCGTCTGTTAAAGCAGATTCGTTGTAAATACCAATATTGTGCTTTCCTTTGGGAAAAATATGAAGTGAACCTAAAACATTATGTTTCATCATTTGCTCATAAAATAGCAAACTATTCATTGGGTTTACAGTAGGATCATTTTGAGCATGAAATAATATGGTTGGAGGAGTTTTCTCAGTTACATGAAATTCATTAGAATATTTTTGAATATTCTCTGGTGTTGTATGGTCTCCTAAAAAGTTTGTAAGGCTGCCTTTATGTGTATACTCCCCAAAAGTTATGACTGGTGATACTAAAATCATGAAATTAGGAAGGAATGAATAAGCATCTAGATCATCACCAATTTTTGAAAGATCTGTGTCATGCGTTGCAATGGTAGATGCTAAATGACCACCTGCTGAAGCACCAAATACACCTATTTTATTGACATCTAAATTCCATGTAACACCATTTTGTCTTATTAATTTTACAGCTCGTTGTGTATCTTGAATGGGGCCATTTTCGCTTACTATTAAATCAGGTGAGGTTGGTAATCTATATATAAGGACAAAAGCCGTAATACCTTGCGTATTATACCATTTCGCCAGTTGAATGCCGCCAAGATTATAGGTAAGATGATGGTAGCCACCAGAAGGCAGTATAATAATGCTAGTTCCATTTTGCTCTTCTTTCGGAGGAAAATATGCTAGCATTTTAGGTTCAGCAACTTGCGTGATACGCTCACGTTCTTCTAGATGTTCAAGTTTCATACCTTTGGAATTAGGCATTTTTCCTTCAGGCCATAAGGGTATAACTTCTTGTGCAGAGAGAGCAAAAGAGCAGAATACACTAAATAGGATTACTAAACCTTTTTTCATATTAAGATTAAAATTTTACAGTATTCTTCTTCACTTTAATTCCTTTACTAATTTGATTTTCATCCGAAAAGTCTTTCTTATCAAATTGAATATTTTCGCTTTTTAATCCTAAAATTTTCACCGCAGCCTTACTTTCTTCAAATACAAATCCTGTTACTTTTAGATGCTTACTATTATATGCAGTTAAAGCATAATCATCGGAAGCAACAATCTGGACATTTATTAGTTCAAGGCCATCTACATCAATGGCTGTAATGCCTTGTTTTGTTTGGAAAACTGAATTTTCTAATCGTACATTCTGCAAATTCATTTCGGGTAAACCCATGAAAAAAGCAGCTGTTTCAGAGGCTGAAACCTTTATATTTTTCATGAAAATATTCCTAAAAGATGGGGTTTCTTCGGTTACTTCAACAATAGTTTCATCACGCTTTTCATCGTCAGCATTTTGATCATCTTCTAAAATAGGTGAGTTGCCCCCGTAAAACATATTAAAACGAATAGCTTCCGTTGGAATACCTACCATATCAATATTAGAAATATAAATATTCTCAACGACACCTCCTCTTCCTCGGGTACTTTTAAAACGAAGTCCTACATCAGTACCTATAAAAGTACAATTGGAAACATGTACATTCTTAACACCACCAGACATTTCACTACCAATCACAAAACCACCGTGTGCATGATAAACACTATTATTTTTTACAATGACATTTGCTGTAGGCATATCGCGATCTCTACCATCTTTATCTTTCCCTGATTTAAAACAGATCGCATCATCACCAACATCAAAAGTATTATTATAGATTAATACATTCTTGCAAGATTCTAAATCTAAACCGTCTCCATTTTGCGAGTACCAGGGGTTTCTCACGCTTAGATTTCTAATAATAATGTCTTCACTCATTAAAGGGTGAATATTCCATGCAGGTGAATTTTGAAATGTTGGTCCATCTAAAAGAATTCGTTTACTTTTCACTATACTAACCATTACAGGGCGTAAATAATCTTTTGCCGCTTTTAAATCCGCATCACTAATTTGGTCAGGTACATTAAAATTTGTGGTCCCTTCATACCCTTTTTTTGAGCCTTCTGTTGGAAACCATGTTTTTTTATTATCTGACAACACCCCTCCAGAATTAATTAGTTTTTTCCACTGTGCATCGGTCATTTTACTACTTTTTACAGGACGCCAAGCATCACCACTACCATCAATAATACCCTCACCTGTTATAGCAATATTCTCAACATTTTCAGCATTAATGGGAGACATACATCTTAATGTATTTAAGCCTTCAAAACTGGTTTTTATTAAAGGATAATCATCAAAATCTTTACTAAAAAGCAGTAAAGCACCAGCATCTAAATGCAGATTAACATTACTTTTAAATACAATAGGACCTGTTAACCATATTCCACGAGGCACTACAACCGTTCCGCCATTTTTAGAGGAAACATCGTTTATCGCTTGCGCAAATGCTCCCGTATTTTTATATATACCTCCATCTTTAGCTCCAAAACCTACAATAGAGACAGAATAGTCTGGAAAACTAGTGGTTTGTACTTTTGGCATGTTAAATTCTATCCCTTCATAAAGGCTAGCCTCATCAATAATAGGCTCTTTTTGGGCCCTTAGGTGGGCTGTTACCCAAAATAGCAAAAGAAACAAACTAGATTTTAATACTGTTAATTTCATATTTATTTGGTGATTTTAAAATAGTCTACATCTGCATAACCTCCTCGCTTAGCTTCTTGAGTACTTACGCTAAACAAACCCAATTTTGCTCCAATCCACTTTCCTTCTTTAGCTTTAAAAGGTTTTCCAATTTTTTTGAATTTTTTACCCTTTTCAGCATACCAAAATTGGCACATGCCTTCTGGAGCCATAACTTCAACTTTAAAATATGCCGTATTAGCTGTTAAGCGTTGCTCTTCATTTATTTTTTCTTTTGCGCCATCAATCGCTTTTATTGCTTCTGTTTGTTTGATAAAATATCCTTTTTCATCATGAGAAATACTTAAGGTCGCATAATCCATCCCCATAATTATAAGTCCTGCTGTTTTACCACTGATGGCTTCCTCTGGATATAAGGTAATTTTAGTAGAAGCTGTAAAACTCGGGGCAGGAAACTTTTGAAGTAATAAATTAGGTACCATCCAAAGATTTTCAGTGTCTTCAACCGATTTAATTGAAAATAATCTTAAATAATTATTTCCTGGTAATTTTGCATGCCAAACTACATTCGGATTGGCATTCCACTGCCATTGTAATCCAATATTAAAACCATCAAAATCATCAGTTTCAACAGGGGTTTGTATGGGAAATATTTTACCAACGTTAGGTTTTTTATAAGACAGCACAGGTTCACCAATTCCATTTTTATCAACATCTTTTCCCATAACTGGCCAATCATCTTTCCATGACATTGGTTGTAAGTGTACGATACGTCCATAAGCATTTACATCTTGAAAATGATAAAACCATGATTCGCCATTGGGGGTATCTACCCAAGCTCCTTGATGTGGGCCATTAATTTTTGTACTCCCTTGTTCCAAAACAATTTTTCTTTCGTAAGGGCCATATATATTTTTAGCTCTTAAAACTACTTGCCAACCCGTAGAAACACCCCCGGCAGGGGCAAAAATATAGTAATAGCCATTTCGCTTATAAAATTTTGAACCCTCGATTGTATCATCTTTTTCATGACCGTCGTATACATGTATGCCTGCATCAATCACTTTAGTGCCTTCTGCGTTCATCTTGTTTACAGATAATAAGCTTTTCACTCCAGCACGACTTCCAGCATAAGCATGTACTAAATATGCCTCCCCATTATCATCCCAAAGCGGGCAGGTATCTATAAGTCCTTTTCCTTCCATCACTAAAACAGGTGCATCCCATGTTCCATACGGATCTTTAGTTTTAACCATATATACCCCAAAATCTGGATCTCCCCAATAAATATATATTTCATTATTATGATATCGGATACTGGGCGCCCAAACCCCATTTCCATGTTGAGGAATATTAAATGTTTCCTCTGGCACTTGTTGGAGTAAAGCATAATTAATTAATTCCCAATTCACCATATCTTTAGAATGCAAAATAGGCAAGCCAGGTGCAGCATTAAAACTAGAGGCCGTCATATAATAATCATCCCCAACCCTCACCACATCTGGGTCTGAATAATCAGCATGGATTATTGGATTTGTATAGGTTCCATCACCGTTATCCGCTACCCAAACTTCAGATACGTAGGGTTTACTTGATTGTGCAATTATTAAAGCGCTGCTTAAAAGTGACCATATCAGGAAATAAAATCTCATTTTTTTAAGTTTTTTTTAGACAATTTATGCCATTTTTATACATCCCTTTATTTTTATTCTTAAATTATACTAGGGATGTAAAGGGTTATTCTTATTTATTTAACTCAAGGCTGGCCAAAATAAATGGCCCTGTTCCTTTAGGATCATTTGATCTAATTTTTTCACCAATGTAATAATCATAAGAACCATCACGATAGGGATTTCCTCCTAAACCAGCTACTGCACAACATTTATTTAGATTTACTACACCATTATCTTCTACAGTAATCAAATGTTTTAAAAGACCATCGTACGCTTTGTTCGCAATCTCTAAATATTTTTCTGGTAAGTAACCCTTATGTGCTCCTTTAGCTAAAGTATAGGTAAACATGGCACTACCAGTAGCTTCTAAATAATTACCCTCTCTATCTCCTTGATCTAAAACTTGCCACCATAAACCTGATTCATCTTGAACATTAGTAACCGCTTCTGCATATTGGTTTAGATATTTTATAATTTTTTCTCTTCCAGGATGAGTTTCTGGTAAAAAATCTAAAACGTCTACCATAGCCATACCGTACCAACCCATACCTCTTGACCAAAAATGTTGAGAATTACCTGTTTCTTTATTTGCCCACTTTTGCTCTCTACTTTCATCCCAGCCATGATACAATAATCCTGTATTTTCATCTCGACTATGTTTTTGAATTAAATCGAATTGAAGCACCACATCATTATAGATTTTTTGTTCTTCAGCTTTGCTTTCCACATATTCTTTAGCATAACGCGTATGAAACGGTTCTGCCATATACAAGCCATCTAACCACATTTGAAAAGGGTATACTTTTTTATGCCAATAACCTCCATCTGAAGTTTTAGGCTGCGATTCCATCTGCTCATCTAAAGTCTGCATCGCCTTTAAAAAACGATCTTCCTTTGTTTTAGGATAGAGATACAAAAGCACATCTCCAGACTTAATCATATCTAAATTTTGATTCGCTAACTTGTAAGTTTCAATGGTTCCTGTACTATCAATCATCTCGTCTGCATACCCATATATATACTCATAAATTTTCTCATTTTTAGTTTGCTCATACACTTTTGCCGCAGCACTTAAGACTAATCCGTTCGTATAACTCCATCTTGGAGTTTTGGTAAAGTCTAATAATGAAGCTTTGGGAAAACGCTCTATTTCAGAGAGTACCATTCTTTCTGACCATTTTAAATTTTCAGGAACAATTTTTTCCACAGAAGTAGTATTCGCTCCTTCATTTGAAACTTCTTTTTTATTCTTACATGAGCTAATTAATAAGCTTATAATAAGTGCGAAAATTGATATATATCTAGTTGAGTTATTCATTATTATATTTTAGTTAATTACATCTGTTTTATTTAATTTTTCTAATTTCATATCCAAGTCTGCTATAAAAGCTGCTTCACTTTTTATACCATTAAGCTCTTGCTCCCAAGCTCCAAGAAAATAGTACGTAACTGGCGTAGATGTTGGTTTAAAAATGACCAGATGGTCATCAACACCTTCCTTTTGTTCAGCAACTTCATCCAATTTATAAAAAACTGCCATCCCTAGTTTATCTTCTGGGCTCACTAAAGTTTGTGTACCATAGGTAGCTATATAAGCCCATTTCTCACCCTCTTTTTTGGCTAATGGAATATCTTTAAATTTTACGATCCCCGTACATAATCCTGAAACAGAATTTGATGGTTTTAAAATGGCTTTTGTATACCTGTCTTGCTTATAAATTGTAAGAACTGTATTTAAATCTATAGTTTCGTCACCAGTATTCCATCCTTTATATTTTATACTTACAGAAGAATTACCGTCTGTATTTTCCACTTTAGCAAAAGTTTTCTCCACTTTTCTAAAATGTGCTATAGTATCACCAACTACACGACCATAACCACCTATTCCCATAGATTTTCCAGCTTTTAGAATATCTTGTCCCCAAGCTGAAGCTTCGTGGTATGAATCAAAACCATCTTGTCCAACAAAAGGAAGTACCAAAGAATCTACTTTTTTACCGTAAATATCTATTGCATTTCTCCAATCTAAGTATAATCTATACCCTATTTGGTTATTTTCCCATCCAGGTCCCTCATAGCGAATAAACCAAGAATGATCAGTATGTTCTTTTGGAACTTGAAGTGAATTTATGTTTTTAAAAGAAATTCCAGCATTATATTCTTTATGCCCTCTTGAACCATCAATCCATTCTCCGCCTTGTGCAATAGAAAGTTCGGCATAGGTTTTAAGTGATGTTTCAACATTTTTTTGATTATTAGATGTTGATACCTCATCGGTTTTAGAAGGATTTTCTTTACACGCAATTATACTCAATACACTGCTTAATAATAAGACTATTTTTTTCATGATGATTGTTTTAATACGCTACTCCGTTTATAGTGGTGTTTTTAAATACAACAGGTTCTGAATTTTCAATAGATAATGGGGTTTTAGCACCCTTAATATGAACATTGGTAAGGGTAACATTCTTCACAAGATTTTCTGCTCGCCCTTTTATTAAGATTCCAAATTTCCCGCCATTTTCAACCTGAACATCTTCAAGATGTATGTTTTTTATGGTTGGAATAAATTCTCCTTCTTGGCTTCCATAAATTCCATAATAGGTATTGATTTTTAAAACAGCTTCTTTTACCTGCCCGACTTGAATATTTTTTACAAATACATTTTCAACAAAACCACCACGAAGTGTATTTGTTTTAATTCGAATCGCTCTTTCTAATTCAGGGCTATCCATTTTACAATTTCGAACATACACATTTCTAACCCCCGCAGATATTTCACTTCCCATAACTACACCACCGTGACCATCTTTCATTTCACAATTTTCCACTACAATATTTTCGCTGGGTATATTTACACGTCTACCATCATTATTTCGACCAGATTTAATAGCGATACAATCATCACCTGTATCAAAAATACAATTGGTAATATGTACATTTTTAGAATATTCAGGATCACAACCATCGTTATTAGGTCCATGACTACTCACGGTTACTCCATCAATAGTCACATTATTACACTTTATAGGATGCATTACCCAAAAAGGTGCATTCGTAAATGTTACCCCTTTAACTAAAACATTTTCACAATCAAAAGGTTGAAAAAATAAAGGTCTTAGTTGATGACCTTCTCCAAAAATTCGTTCAGAAACAGGAGTGTCATTATCTGACATTTCCCATAATCGCGGAAGATTATATTCATCTTTTTGTTGTGGAGTTCCTTCTATATGTCCATAACGTTCTGCACCACACCACGGCCACCAATTCGTATTACTTGCCTGACCATTAAAAGTTCCTTTACCAGTTACTGCAATATTTTTTTCTTTATACGCATAAATTAAAGGAGAATAATTCATCATTTCTTGACCTTCATACGATGTGTGAACTACAGGCAAATAATCTTTAGTTTCTTTTGAAAATAGAACTTCTGCACCATTCTCTACATGAAGATTCACATTACTTTTTAAATAAATAGCTCCTGTTAGAAATTTTCCTTCAGGAATTACAACTACTCCTCCGCCCGCTTCATGGCATTCATTTATAGCATTTTTGATAGCTTCTGAGTTATTAGTAACCCCATCTGCTATAGCTCCATAATCTAAAACATTAAAAGTTTTATCAGGAAATTCAGGTATAATTATATCGTTGATAATCTTATCTGCTGCATCAAATACAGCTACAACTTTTTCTTCCTCTTTTTTTGGCTTGCATGAAAAAAGCAATACACTTGCTAAAGAAAAGCATAGAAAAAAACGTAATTGGTAAAAAATAGTAACTCTCATCATATATATTTTATTTGTAATCGATTGCACTAAAATATAAAAGGTATACATTATTACATAATAATTATTCACAAATTCTCACGAAAATTATAATTCAGGATTCCAATCATCTAATCCCTTAAGTACTTTTTTCTTAGTATACTTTTTAACAGATTCCTTGTTTAGCTTTTTCTCCCATTCAACTCTTTTTTCTGAGGCTCCAGGACCCGAAGAATTATACTCTGCATAAAAGGTTGTTATTTCTGCATTTGGTTTGTTCCAATTATGCCATCCCTCTGGTTTAATATGTTTATCCATATAACAATCTATCCAAATAGTTTGAGCATAATCACGCCAAGGCCTACCTAAATAGAACGTATTCTCTGACGCACTACCTATTAGCTTGCAATTTTTAAAAACCATCCCGTAAGCTGTATTTTCATTTGTAGAAGCCGCTGTAATATATCCTGTATTTTTACAATAGATTTCACAATTTTCAAAAAATGCCGTTGACCATCCGAAAATAAAATCTACAGTGCCTTCAATATAACAATCTTTATAATATTGTCTGCTATTTTCGCCATGAAGGTATAGCGTGTCTTGATTTCCTAAGAATTTGCAATTTTCAAAGATAACTTTATCTCCATCAACTCGTACCGCTACTGCTTGACCAACAGGACCCGCGCTATTTTCAAAAGTGATATTTTTCGCTTTAAAATTATCGCCAAAAATATAGAAAGAAGTTGAACCAGTAGTACCCATTTCTTCTCCAAACGTATTATGCTTTTGCGCAAAATCATCAAATGTTACTATTGTTTCTTCTTTACTTTCTCCAATAAAAGTCACATTGGTTTTTGAAGCTGGAAGCACTAATTTTTCTTTATAAGTTCCTTTTTTTATAAAAATTTTTGTTTCATTCTTTCTAAAATCTGGAACAGCATCTATAGCCTTTTGAACGGTAACAAAATCTCCATTCCCATTTAAATCAACTATAAAATCAAATAATTCTCCCTGAATATTTTTTTTATTTATTACAAAATTTACTAATGAGTTAGCAAATATTTGAATATTTGTAAAATTATTATCTAACGTATTTAAATTCGCATCGTTTGTTTTTGGGTCTAATTTGTTCAAGCTTTCCCATTCATCTGGCATTCCATCTTCATCTAAATCTTGCTTTGCCTTTTTAGAGTTTAATAGCGGCCAACCTCCCACATTTTCTTGAGAATCTATAATTCCATTTTTATAATTAACACTACCTTCTTTAACATTATGAACAATTCTAACATCTACAGCATCTCTGAAAATACTTGCACCTGCTTTATTTACTACTTGCTGATAAGCTTCATTAGCACTTACTGTTTTACTATTTTCTGAAATTGATATAGGATTACTTAATTTCGTCGCTTCAGGATTTTTACATTGAACACCACCATCCCAATTATCATTAGTTATTTTTTCATCTCCCTCAATCACATTACCATCAATATAAAATTTCCCATATGGTTCATAAGGCTCTACAATACGTTCTCTTTTTGAAACTAAAGTTGCTGGCCCTTGTTTAAAATAATTATTTACAATATTATAGGTTCCTTTTTCACCACCATAAATACTATTTTCTCCCCAGTTATAAATAACATTATTTCTAAAATCTACAAATTCATTTTCAGAATTTTTAGTTGTAGAAGATCCACTGAATCTTGGATTTCTACTTGTATTGCTTACAATTAAATTATGATGGAAAGATACATTTACTCCTCCCCATATTCCGCCATAACCATGTGCTCCTTTATGATGTACTGATCTATTTAATGCTTCAGAGATAATAGACCATTGTAAAGTGAAATTTTTATTATTGTAAAACGATGCATTTTCATCAGTTGCCCAGCTAATTGAGCAATGATCTATAATAACATTGTTTGCATTTCTACAGCCTAATGCATCTCCTTCAATACCATTAATATCCCCCATTCTAAAACGTAAATAGCGTATGACAACGTTATCTGATTTTATAGTAAAAGGATATCCTTTAAGCGTGATTCCGTCACCTGGAGCAGTTTGACCTAAAATAGTCAAGTCGCCTTTATTCACATCTAAATTAGATTTTAATTCTATCGTTCCAGAGATATCAAAAACAATAGTTCTCGGGCCACTTTTTAAAATTCCTTTTCTAAGACTCCCTTCACCATCATCATTTAAATTGGTTACTTTATAAATAAGACCACCTTTACCACCAGTTGCATACCTGCCAAAACCTTCCGCAGATGGAAATGCAAGTTGTTGGGCATTTATAATGACTTGATTAGAAAGGAAAAAGAATATTAAAAATAATATTCTCATTATAATTTTAATTTTGATCATTTATGAAAAGCTATAATTTTGACAATGTAATATTTACAGTTATTTTAAATAAAAAAGGGTTCTAAAATCACAATACCTCTTTACAAAACACTTTACTGTAAACAAGTGCTGACGGAAATTAATAATTGTAACTTTAGAACCCAGTATTTAAAATAACTAACTCAAAAAATTATTTATAATTTTACTCTCCATCTTGGATCTCCAGCATCAAACCTACCTCCAAATCCAGAGTTTTTAAAATTAAAATCATTAACTGCAGTATCTAACCATAATTCTTCTTGACTACTTGTTGATGTAAATGAGGGAAGACCTGGAATTTCTCCTCCATCTGCCCAAGTTAAATCTGAAGTCGCCCAAGTATTTCCTACATCAAAAGTGGTATCAGATAAACCTTCATAAACACCTCTGATAGTATAAGGTGGGCCAGCATCAGCTTCATCCCAGCTACGACCAAAAATTGAGTTTTTAATTTCTATTCCGTTTGAAACATTATTATTACCGTCTCCTCCTCTATATCTAAAAAGATTATTATAGTTTGCAAAAGTACAGCTTTCAATAAGTATAGATTCAGAATTATTTCTAGAAGTAAAACCAAATTGCAACTTATTAAATGTACTATTAACTAATTTAATATTATTTACTGTTGCTGTCTGCGGATCACCAGGATTGGTATCTGTCGTAAATAACCCATATCCACCAATACTATCTACGATAGAGTTTCTAATCTCATAATTATTTACTACAGCATTCGTGCCTCTTAATCTCATTATACCACGAAATGTTCCTATTTTACAATTTTCAAAGAGAACTTCGTTAACATTCGTATCTCCACTAGAAGGATTAAAAATATAATCTCCACTATAATCAGCTCCTCTTAACTCTAAATCTATAAAACGTATATGATCTATGTTTGAACCTGAAGCTATATTCCAGTTACCAGTAGTATACAATCTTGCCTTTTGTTCTCCAAAACCATAAGCACCTCTAATCGTAATAGATTTATTTTCAAGCGGTGTCGAAGGTAAATCATAAGTAATTCCTCTTTTTACTAAGATGATAGCTCCATCTGGAGCAGAAATTACGGCATCTTCTACAGCTGATGCACTCTCATTGTCTCTTATATCTATTACACCAGGACCATTCGGGTCTATGTCTGCAATTTTTGTAGTATAATTAACCCAACCCCTAATATCTTCACCACTATAAATAGCTATTTGATATTCTGTTTCAGGATCTAAACCGTTTACAAAAGATTCTCCAACTTCTTGCTCTTCAGTAGCTACTGGAGTTTCTGAAAATAATGGTGTTGAAAGTTTCAAATCAGTTGCAGCAAATACTCTCATTCCTGTAACTGGGGCTCCTAAAGGAGTCCAAGTAACACGAGCAGCAACATCTATAACGTCATAACTAGCAGGTAAATTTAAAATGGTTGGAAAACGCTGTGTTCTAACATTTCCTAAATCTGATAATTTACTATCAAATTCAGAATTTTCTGCATGAGCAGTAGCTCTTACTTGGTATAAGGTATTCCAGAATAAATCCTCTCCAACTGCTGCTTTGTTTATTTCTACATAACTTGTATCAGTCTGTATGGTATAATCAATACTCGCAAAAGTATCCCTACTAACTTCTAATGTATAACCAACAGCTCTTTTTAATGTTCCCATATTAACAATAATAGTATTTCCTTCTGAAAATAAATCTTCATTTAGAACGGGTCGGAATAATCTAGTCTCTTCTACTACTGACTGATCATCATCTTTATTACAAGCATTGAACATTACGATGCTAAAGCACAACATAAGTAGAGCTTTAATTCGTAAAATATTATTCTTATTTTTCATTTGTTTCGTTTTAAGTTTGAATTAGAATCCGTAACCATCATTTTTAAGTGTTCCTTGACTACCCTCTATGGCAGATGCAGGTATCGGAAATATATAACGTACAACACCAGGTGCAGGACCATTAATATAATTCTCCCAATCGCGCGATATCCACTCTCTATATGTTAAAGTGTTATCATGAAGGTCTAACAAAAATGGCACTTGAGTCCATGTATCATCAGGTGGTGCAATTACTTTACTGTCTCTATTCAAAATAGTAAATGCGCCACTCTCATCATTTTTCCAGTACATATAATCTGGTAAGTCTGTAGTACCATTAAAAGCAGCATCGGCTAATTCTTTTAATCCATTTACGGTTTCATTCATTTTATCAGAATAGATTCCCCATCGAATTAATTCGTATTTTCTTATCATTTCGCCTCCAAATTCCCACGCACGTTCATCAACAATAGCGTCAAAAAATGTTTGTTTTGATGCAGAAGCACTTGCAACATAGGTATCTACTTTATCTCCCCAGTTGGCTTCATCAAAAGCACGCTGTCTAACACGCTTAAGTATGCTTTGAGCCTCAAGTGTTGGTCCGTTTAATTCATTTTCTGCCTCTGCATACATTAATAAAACATCTGCATATCTCATCATAGGCCAGTTTATACCTGTTCCTTTTGCAGAAGATGCTCCTTGAGGAGTTGGTAAAAGACTTCTACTCCATTTACCTTGCGAAATATTTGTTGGTCCATTAATAAATTCTAATTCTCCAGAAGTATTCATTTTATACAAACCGCATGTAATATCTCTTCTTATATCTAAATTGTCGAATGAAACATAATATGTTGGTGGCATTGCCATATAATTGTTACCTGAGCCATAATCATGAGCTGCCGTTGGACCGCCTTCAACAGTTATACCAATATTCCAAGCGACATCTCCACTACCTAAAGGAAATGGAACTTCAAAAAGAATTTCGCTATTTACTGGTGCTTGAAAAGTATTTTCATTTAAAAATATTTGTCTAAAATCTGTTGGTAAATCTCTATCCTTTAAGTCTATTAATTTCTTAGTATAAGTTTTAGCAATTTCATAATATGATAAGTAGTCACTTGATCTAGCCATTGATAAGTCTGGCTTTAAAAAATATCCACCTCGCTGTAATGATAAACGGGCAATCATCCCTAAAGTATATTCACGATTTACTTGTTCTACACCATATCTTGTTTGATCTGCCCATAACATATTTGGTTCTATATTAATAAGCTCTTGGATTTCGCCAGCCAATATTACATTTCGATCTGTTTTAGGTAATAAAAAATCAGCTCCAGCAACTGGCGCTTCTGTTACATAAGGAACATCTCCAAAATAATAAGTTAAAATGCTATACCAATATGCTCTTAAGGTATATGCTTCTCCTATTAAATGGTTCATAGTATTCTTTTGAGTAACATCAGTTGACTCTAATAAGCCACTTCGTTTTATACCTTCAATTGCTATATTGGCATCTCTTATGGCGCGGTAAGCATAGGTCCAAACAATATCTAAATCTCTATTACTAGACAAAGCATCTAAATTCCAAATTTGATAACGATCGGATTGGCTACTCCATCCAGATTGATGTTCGATATCAGTATTTCCTGTCATGTTATTTGACAACCTAGACCTAAATGCATCTTGATTAAAATAAGAATAAATTGCATTTACTCCATTTCTTGCATCATCTACATTTGAATAAATATAGTCAAGATCAAATGTGGATATAGAATCTGGCTCTAAAAAATCGTCTTCGCAAGAACTTATAAATAGAAGACCTATTATTATCCAAAGATATTTAATTTTCATATCGATATATTTTTTTTGCATGTTAAAATGTTAAATTAAGACCTAAAGTGTATGAACGACTTCTTGGAAAAGAAGAATAATCAACACCAGGTGTTAGACCACTACCTGATGAGTTAACTTCTGGATCATAACCAGAATATTTAGTCCATATATGCAAGTTTCTTCCAGTAGCATAAATTCTAAATTGTGATAATCCAATTTTTGATATTAAGTCATTAGGTAAACTATAACCTACTGTAAGATTATTCAATCTAATAAATGATCCATCTTCAATTGCCCATGAGTGAACAACTGCCCCTGCAATACCATGACTAGCATGAGACCAAATATTTTTATCTTGATTTAATTCAGCTAGCTGACCTAAATCTGTTACCACACCACCAGGTGTTCCAGTATATTGGCCATCAATATCAATATATGTAAATCTATTATCTGAATTCATTGTATTTAGAAGATTACCATATGTTACTCTTCTAAATTGACTGAACTGTATTTTACCTGTATTATACACGTCATTTCCATATTGATAATTAAAGAAAGCAGAGAAATCAAAACCTTTATATCTTGCATTTAGTCCAAAGCCTCCTTGAAAGTCTGGAAGACCATTCCCGATTACTTGTCTATCATCTGCATTTATTTCACCATTACCATCAAGATCCTTTAGTTTTAAGAAGCCTGGTCTAATATTTGTGTTTCCTACAACAGCACCTGATGATGGAATACCTTCTTTTAAGATATAATCGCTTGCTGCTTCATCGTAACTTGAAAAATCATCTACTGAATAATATCCATCTGTTACATAACCATAAATATCCCCGACTTTGCCGCCTACTTGAAGATAATAATCATTAATATTATTCAAATCTGTACTTGCCCAGTTAGATCTTTCGAAACGCTCGGTAGTACCATCTAGGGATTCAATTTTTAACCTATTGGCTCCTATGTTAAAATTAGCAGATAAGGTAAAATCTCCTTTATCAATCAAATAGGCATTTAACCCTAGTTCAACACCTTTGTTTGAGGTTGAACCAATATTATTCCATTGTGTATTAAATCCGGTATTATTTGGTATTGCAGATTCTAGTAAAAGATCTAATGTTTTATTACTATAAAAATCTAAATTCCCATTTATTTTTCTGTTAGCAATTGTAAAATCTAAACCTATATTACTGGAAACTGTAGTTTCCCATTTCAAATCTGGATTGTATAATGAACTACTACTTGGTGTATAATAAACATTATTTATGTTTCCGAATCCAGGCCCTCTATCTGTAGTAGCTTCAAAAAGAAACTTTGTAGCGGTTTCATCTATTCTATCATTACCTGTTTCACCATACGTAATCCTAAGCTTAAGTTGGTCTATAAATTTTGAATCTTTTAAAAAATTCTCTTGTTCTAATTTCCAAGCAAATGCAAGTGCTGGGAAAATTCCTAATCTATTTTCTTTAGAAAATTTACTTGATTGATCGGCTCTAAAAGTAAGGGTCCAGATATAGGTGTCTTTTAGTTGAAAATCTGCTCTACCGAAAATTGATTTTCTATTTGAATCAGTATTTTCTCTTGTAAATTGACGATCTACTCTACCAAATGCCATGTTTGCAAACAACTCTTCTGGTGTGATTGATAATCTAAAATCTTCTGCTCGAATAAAACTTTGTTTTCCTCCACTAGAATAAATTTCTTGACCAACTAATAAATCTAATTTACTATCAATCCAATTTTTCTTATAATTTAAGGTATTTAACCATCTATATGAAAAGCTTTCACTATTATCTTTTTGACCTAGTGGCATACTACCCCCGTTATTAAAGGATTCTCCTGTTAGTGGACCATAAAATCTAAGATTCTCTCTAAAATCTTTAGAGGTAGTGAATGTAGTTTTAAAGTTTAAATCTTCGAGAATGGACCAAGAAAGGCCGGCATTTAAAACATATGAATCTGTTGTACGCTTTCTCCAATCTTGTTTTACTAATTCTGTTGGATCTACTAAACTTAATAAAAATGATTGAAAATCGTCATCAGAATTAATCTGTGTCAAATCTATATCTAATTCATCTGCAATTCCATTTACGGGTCTCGCTTGCACTGCATCTTTAATTTTAAGCTGTGCATTATTTGATGTTCCAGCCCCATCTATTACTGTATTTGTAATTCTAGCTGATATATCTAAATCTAAAGGATCTGCAATTTTTTGATTTAATTTAAAGTTTATGGCAGTACGTTGATAACCAGAGCCAGTTAATAAACCTTCATCATCATTATGTGTTAAACTTAATCGCATCTTAGTCATATCAGTACCACCACTTACATTTAAATTGTGATATTGAGAAATACGTGAACCTCCAAAAAGTTCATCTTGCCAATCCGTTGCTTTTTTACTTTTATATAATTCAAGATCATCATATTTTCCAAAATATTTTTCAAAATTACGAGTTGCTGTCTCTCCTTGAAGCGCAGCATATTCGTAGTTTGCTAAAACAAACTCATATGGAGATAAAACATCATATTTTCTATCGGACGGTAATTCATTAAATTGGAAGAAGTTATTATAGCCTACAGAAATTTTGCCAGCTATAGGTGTTTTTGTTGTAATAACTATTACTCCATTTGATGCTTGCGCACCATATATAGCTGTTGCTGCAGCATCTTTTAAAACATCGATACTAGAAATATCACTTGGAGGTATATCAGTTATACTACTAACAATAAATCCATCAACAACATACAAAGGAGAATTATCTTGTGTAATTGAACCTCCACCTCTTACTCGTATTCTTATTTCTGCTCCTGGTTCACCATCTGATGTAGTTACATTTACTCCTGGAAGACGACCTGATATTGCTTCGGCAGCACTAGAAACTGGTATTTTCGCAAGCTCTGCACTAGATACACTCGCAACAGATCCTGTCATATCGTTTTTCTTAACTTTACCATAACCATAATCAATCAATACAATTTCATCCAACTGATTTAAATCTTCTTGCATTGTTAGGTTAATAACCTTTTGGGTACCAACTAATATTTCTTGAGGTACAAATCCAATATATGTGAAAGTTAGTGTGGGATTACTTGTTGTTAAAGTAATACTGTAATTTCCATCAAAATCTGTTGCGGTACCATTGGTCGTACCTTTTTCTATAATAGTTACACCTGGTAAAGGGCCTCCGTTATCATCCCCGGCCATTATAGTTCCAGTAATAGTTGTTGTTTGGGCGTTTACTGTAAATGCTGAAAAAAGCATAATTACTATAAAAGTCAACAAACTAGGTTTCATTAAATACAAAGTCCTAGCTTTTCTTACTTTGAGTAAAAAAAACAGGTAATTGGAAAAAAAATCGTTTACCATAGATTAATTAGTTTAGTTGTGAGTTAATTTTTTGATCTACTTACAGGATAAATAATTGATTTTTATAGTAATGGTTTTTCAATTTCAAAACACCTAATATGATTTCGTAATTACACATGCTTAATATTGCATAATCATTAAAAAAACAGAGATAATTTCAAATATCATCATGTAATCGATTGCACAAATATATTTAAAAATTGATACTGTCCAAAAAAAACAATAAAAAAAATAACAAATAGTTAATTTTAACTATATAAACTTATTATATAATCAAACATATTATATAATAAATAGTCTTAGCAAAATGCTATTTCAGTTTTTATATAAACTATTTGATTTCTTTAAAATTTAAAAAAGGAAGGAAAATGAAAATAAAATTTCTAGGGTAATTTTATTTGGAACTTATATAAAACATATTTTAAAAAATATCTTGCTTCTAAGTTTTGAAGTAACCAAATAAAATAATAGCAAAAAAAAAGCCACTATTAAAAAGTGGCTTGGTAAATATTTAATATGATACTAGATTATAAATACTTAAACATAGTTTTAGTATTTACACTGTTGGATTTCCGTTTAATCGCTTTTCTATTTTACGCTTAATTACGGTCAACCTTTTCATTACATCCATGATTTCTTCACTTTTCTCTTTTTTATATATCTCGTTAAGCTCTAGTATTAATGCTTTAACTTCTCTTGAAGCCTCTACTCTATTACTAGTAGTCATTCCAGACATTTTTCGATTTTCGAATTCTAATGCTCTATCCATTACATTCATAACTAAATTCATTTACAGTTAATCTAAATTTTTTATTTTAATACGTATTTACCTATTAAAATTATTTTCACTTTATTAAAGTACTTAATGTTATAATATCTAAAGTAATCTAATAACTTAATACTAACTTTAAAATCTTAGATATCTATTTAGAAGGGTATTATGACTTTTAAAAAAGTAATTATTTAAAAGGCAAACATATTTTAGATAGTGTATTTAAGCAAATTTAAAGACAACAAAGTGTTAAATCTTATAAACAAAAATACTAAATGTCTAGCTATGGATTGTAATGATTAAACAAAATAACAATACTTTAACCCTATTCATCTATAAAAAAAACCTATTATTTTGTATTGCATTATTTTTCAATTTGCTGAAAAATCCAATCTAGTTCTGGGTCAAAATCTTTCATTCTATCTGCTTTTGTAGGAATTATTTTAACATCAGGTTTTATACCATACCCATTTTCGGTATTCTGATATGGCGATTGTATTTGTAATAACCCAAAATTCATCATAATTTTTGAAGTTGGTAATCTAACAAATTTGTAAACTCCTGCAACAGTTCCATTATAATGCCCTCCTGTTTCTTCTCCAACAAATGTAGCTCTATGAGTAGCTTTCAAGTTTGTAGATAATATTGAAGATGCTGAAAATGAATTTCCATTAATTAATACATATAAATTGCCTTTGAAATTTAAATCATTAGGTTTTCTATTTTTTCTTGAACTTGCAAGTTTGTAATATACAACACCTTTCTTTTTGCTTCCCCTCATTAATTCAATCGGTATTGTTATAGGTGCTGACAAAACCCCCACAATATTTGCAAAAATTGAAGATTTACTAGACACAAAAGCTTTCAAAAAAGGTATCCGAGTAAGAGTTTGTCCTTTTTCTATAAATTGAAAATTTTCATCAATAAGGTAACTATATAGATTTGCAATTTCGTCAAGTCGACCACCTGTATTATCTCTTAAATCAATTATAAGATTCTTTGATTTAGCAGAATCAATTTTTTGAAAGACCTCTTTGTAAAATTCTTTATACTTGCCATTAGTGAAATTTCTAACTTGTAAATATGCGATAGAATTATCTTTTCCAATAAAATCAAAATTTCGGGTGTATACTTTCTTAGATTTTATATAGCCATATTTTAAATTATTTTTTCGGATCGTTTTAATTTTTTCTCTTTTTAATTTTTGCTCATACTTTGATAGTTTAACAATTTTATTGGGTCTAATAGAGTCCTTTAAATTTGATTTATCCTCTAAAGAATCTTTAGAAATTCGTCTTAAGACTTTTATGTAAATTGAATCTTGCTTTTTTAATGTAATTGAAAGACTATCTAAATAACCTTTATCTTTAAAATAGAATGATGAAAACCGAAGTGCAATAAATTTATCATAAAAAGTAGTATTGTAACCATCCGAAGAAAATAATTTTTTATAATTCTCAACAAGATTTTTAATAGGCTCTTCATTAATTTCAAGAACCTCATCACCTATTAACGTACTATCTTTACCATACGTTGTCTTAACTAAAAAAGCATCTTTAACATTTTCAAATTCCAAATCATAAAATTCAAATTTTTTCTTAACAAGCTCTTTTCTCTCTTTCTTTTTGTATTTTTTTGATGGCGGACTAACCGAAATGTGCCCTTGACGAACTTCAGAAATAACTGGTGCTAACTTCTTATAAAAATCTAAACTTGTCATTGGATAACTTATAGCATTTCTTAAGCTATCAAACTTAAAATCTAAATCTTTTTTAGTGATAAATTGGTATAACTTTGGGTGTAGCTTTCTTAATTTACGATAAGCCTTATCTACATCTTTTTGCAATTTATTTGGATTGTGCAATGTGGTTATATCTTCATTATAATTTTTAATACTTGTGCATGAAGTTAAAAACAAAAAAAAACCAATAACCCAAATAGATTTATGCATACTTGTTGAATAATCAAACCATTTTACACCATGAAAATACTATTTTATAATAAACCTATTACAAGAATTAGGTTTTAATTACCTTTAATACTATGCTTTTAAACTAATGATTAAGAAAACACTATATAGCATTTTATCTATACTGATTCTGTTTATTATAATCTTGCTTTTGTGTGATTTTATCATTGATAATTCAGCAAAAGGAAAAACATTTAATTCAATAGAAAAAATACCAAAAAATAGAGTCGGTATCATTTTAGGAACTGCAAAAAAGCTTACATCTGGTGGTCCAAATACATATTATACAAATAGAATAGTTGCTGCAGTCTCACTTTTTAACTCAAAAAAAATAGACTTTATACTTGTAAGTGGAGATAATGGGAGTATTTATTATAATGAACCTGAAGCCATTAAAAAAGATTTAATAAAGGCTGGAATACCTGAAAATAAAATATTTTTAGACTACGCTGGTTTTAGAACTTTAGATTCTATGATGCGTGCAAAATACATTTTTGGATTGAAGAGTGTGACCGTAATTTCACAGAAATTTCATAACGATAGAGCAATTTATATTGCTCAAAAAAAGGGACTAAATGCCATCGGATATAATGCAGAAGATATTACAGGAACAAATGGCTTTAGGGTACAATTAAGGGAATATTTTGCCCGAGTAAAAGTATTTTTAGATTTGCTTACAAATAAACAACCTAAATTTTATGGCGAAAAAATAGACATAAGATAAATTTATTTTATTAAATATAACTCAACCAATGACTACTTCAAAAACCAAAACTTTATTAAACAATTTAGGTCCTGGGCTTCTATTTGCATGCATGGCAATTGGAACTTCACATTTAGTGCTATCTACAAAAGCAGGAGCTCAATATGGTTTTATAATGATAATTCCGATAATTCTAGCCAACGTTTTTAAGTATCCTTTTTTTGAATTTGGAATTCGCTATACAAATATTACTAATAAAACTTTGATTGAAGGATACCTGAATAGAGGGAGTAGCTACTTATGGTTTTACACCATTATCACTTTAACAACAATATTTACTATACTTGCAGCTCTTTATACTGTAACTGCTGGTCTATTTATAAATCTTTTTCAGATTTTAGAATTGAACATTATAAAGGTATCTCTTGGTCTTTTTATTCTAATAAGTGGACTTCTAATCATAGGCAAGTATAAACTCTTAGAATTATCATTAAAATTAATTGTATCTATATTATTCTTTGCTTTAATTATTACAACTGTTTTAGTAATCTTTAATGGAAAAGTACCTTATGCAACTAATTTTGTTTCTCCTACTATTTTTAATGAAGCTGGTATTTTATTTTTAATTGGTTTAATGGGTTGGATGCCAACTACCGTCGAAGCATCAAGTTGGGTTAGTCTATGGAGTATAGAAAAGTTCAAAATAACAGCAAATAAACCATCTTTAAAAGAAGCACTTTTAGAATTTAAAGTTGGCTATTTTTTAACTGCTATTTTTGCCGTCTTCTTTTTGATAATTGGGTGGATGACTCTTTATGGTACAAATACAATACTTAGTAATAGTGCTATTGTTTTTGCTGACCAGTTGGTAAATTTATTTACTACTAATATTGGAGCATGGGCATATTTATTAATCGCAATTGCAGCATTTTCTACAATGTTTAGCACCTGTATAACTGCTCATGATGCGTTAGCAAGGGTTAGCATTGATATTATTCATTTAATTTCACCTAAAATTAATAAAAAAAGGCAAAAGAATTTTTATACCTATGCAATACTAATTCTTACAATTATAAATTTCATTGTAATCTCGGTCTTTAGTGCAAATATGGGACAACTAATTGCTATTGCAACTTTTATATCTTTTGTAGTAGCTCCTTTTATTGGGTATATGAATTATAAAAATGTAATGAGTGATGAAATTCCTATTCAAAACAGACCAAAAAAAGGGCTTCTTTTTTTAACTTTTATGGGAATTATCTTTTTATCTCTTTTTTCTATATACTACTTTTATATTGTATTATTTTAAATAGCCTATTTGAGTTCGTCATAATTCAAAACAGAAATTAAAGATCTTTCATTTTGATTATGTAAAAATTCAAGACAAAAAACCCCATCCTTACATTGATTCACAAGTTTACTCTCTCCATATCCAACAGTTTCTGTAATATTATTTTTAGAGACTCCTTTATTTAATAAATACTTTTTAATAGCATCAGACCTACTCTGAGATAATGCTAAATTAGTAATATTACTACCACGACTATTTGTATGTGTTTCTATTTTAAGTTTAATTTTTGGAAAATTATTAGCTATTTCAACGATTTTATCTAATTCATATGCTATTTCAGGAGAAATTATACTGGTTCCAGCTGTAAAATAAAATTTCTTTATTTTAAGTACAGTCTTATTCTCTTTCTCTTCTACAACATCCTGTATAAAAGGTAAATTGATTATCAGATTTTGAGCTTGATTTGTTTCATTATTAGCTGTAAAAGATTTTGAAAAAATACCATGCCCCTTTTTTGAAGCCATTATACCATATACTGTTCTAAAAGGAATTTCGAACTGATAGTTACCATTTTCACCAGTAATAAATTCTTTTAATACTTGACCATCACTATCTAAAAGATTTACAACTACATTTTCTATAGTGTTTCCTTTTGTAGGATTCATGACAGTTCCTTTAACAACTAAAGTTTTTAATCCTGGTTTTTCAGAAACTTTAAAGCCGTATATATCATCTTTCCCTTTTCCTCCCTCTCTATTTGAAGAAAAATAACCTAAGAGACTATTATCTTTAGCATTATTCTTAATTATAAAACCAAAATCATCAGATATACTATTTATTCCATTTCCTAAATTAACAGGTATACTATACGATCCATCTAATTGAATATTTGAAGTATAAATATCCATACCTCCAAGGCCGTAAAAAATATCTGATGAAAAATATAAGCTTCCATCAAAAATAAAAGGTGCAATTTCATTACCTGGCGTATTTATTCTAGGACCTAAATTAGTTGGAGCTGACATAATTTGACCATTGTTAGTATTCACATAATAAATATCTGTACCACCATAGCCATTTTCAAAATTTGCTGCAAAATAGAGCTTTCCTGTTTTTTCTTCATAAAAAGGGTAGTAAAAAGATGTACTTAAATCTCTAAGTAAATACTGGAATCTTCCTTTTTCATTGACTGAACCAATAGCTAATGTATTCTTTCCGTTTTTATCAAATAACAGTTCACCATTATCGGCATTCGAAAGCATATAAATAATAGTATTCAAATCTTGAGCATAAAAAGGTGTGGCCTTATGAAAATCTGAATTCGGAACTTTAGAAAAAGTTTTTGGTATTGTCACATCTCCATCTGCTTGTATTGTACCTGAATAAATATCCAAATACGCCTCTCCTGATGGCTTGTATATTTCTTTTTTATCTTTTTGCCTTCCACTTGTAAATAATAACTCATCATCATAAAAAGCTGGAGAAAAATCAGCTTGAGGGCTATTTAAATAACAATTAAACACATAAAAATCTACACCTGTATCTTGATTTTTTTCTAAAATTTCAAAATTAAAATCTGCATTTTCAAGTAATTCTTTAGATAAAAAAGAGGACGATTTAGACAAATAATACTTTACTCTTTCAAGACCATCAGTCTTTCCTATTGATAATAATAGTTTATTTACATATGTATTTGCAAGGGTACTATCTTTACTATAACTATCAATATATAATTCTGATGCTTTTTTAAAATTCCCAGTTTTAAGATATGAATCTGCTAAATTTAAATATTGCTGCTTAGTTAAGTTTTTCTTTATTAATTCTTTATTGTATTCTCTAATGGCATCTTTATATGCATATTCAAAAAAATAAAAATCTCCTTTTGAATCTTTCTGTGCAAAGGCTAATGTACTAGACATCAAAAAAAATAATATGATATTTCTTAGTTTCATTTTTTATGCATGTTTTTAGAAGAATCTTGGAGTATCAATCTGTTTTGGTTTTCCTTTTGTGTCGCCTTTTTTGTTATTCTTATCTTTAGTATTACCCCCTTTTCCAAGAAAAAACTTAAGTATTACTTCATGTGATCCATCATTATACCCTGAAAATCCATTCGTACTATAATCATATGAATATCCTAAAAAGGTGCTATTTGATATTTGAATTCCTGCCATACCACTAACGGCATTATCAAACCTATAGGATGCTCCTAAAGTTACGACATCACTTATTAAAAAATTTGTAGAAATATTTGCATTTAATGGCAACCCTTCTAAATAATTTAAAAGAAAAGCTGGCTTAAATTTTAAGCCTTCAGAAAGATTAAAAACATAACCTCCTATTAAATTAAATTGTGCTTTATCTTCAATAAAAACTGATACATCATCATTATAAACAACATCGGTTAAAAAATTAGGAACAGAAACTCCTGTATACCAATTTTCACCATATAAAAATAGTCCAGCACCAATAGTTGGATAAAAATTATTAAACGAATTTGCATTTAATAAAGGTTCATTAATTATTTCAAAACTACCTTTTGAGTAATCAACATTCAATAAAGCACCACCTGCATCAACACCGAAAGAAAGTTTAGTATTATCGGAGACTTTTACCTGAAAAGAATAGGCAATATCAAAATATGTTTGAGTGGATGGACCAAGTTCATCATTAATTATATTTAAACCTAAACCATTTTTTTTATTAGAAAACGGCAAATTAATCCCAAATCGAATAGTTTTTGGTGCTCCAGGAACAGAAACCCATTGTGCACGATAGGCCGCAGCAATTTCTGTATTTTCAACAGAACCTACATAGGCCGGATTAAAACTTCCTATATTATACATATACTGAGTATACTGTGGTTCTCTTTGTGCGTAACTTATGTTTATAACTCCTAAAAAAAGTATAAGTAATAAAATTCTATATAGTTTCAAACTATTCATTTTACAAGTCATTTGCATATTATCTTATAATTTGAATCCATCCTTTTTTAATAGCTGAACCATCTCCTAAATCCAAAATATAATAATACGTTCCTTTTGGTAAATCTCCATTTTTTCCAATTCCGTTAAAAGTGTTATCATACTTAATAGCCTTATAAACCTGATTGCCATATCTATCAAAAATCTCCAACCTATTATTTGGATAATTTTCGATACAATTTATGACTAGTAAATCATTAATTCCATCTCCATTTGGTGAAAATTGGTTAAATAAAAATCCGCATTCATCACTTGAACGTTTAAAAACATCAACAGTAATTGATGCAATATTATTATTTACATTATTATCATTAGGGAATGAAGATATTATTTCAACTGTATTATTATAATCTCCGGTTGCTAAAACTTTTACTGTAATTACTAAAGTATTGATTTCATTTCCTTGAATTTCTGGAATATTCCAAGTACCAATATTTGGATCGTATAATCCAGACGTTACTGTATGAGAAACGTACTCAAAACCTCTGGCATCAGAAATAATCTCTTCAATTGAAATCGAAACAACTCTATCTGCGCTTAAATTAGTTAAAGTAATAGTAAACTGAATTTCATCATCAACATTTGGCTGTAAAATATTTGCTTCTTTTTTAATTTCGAGATCTATTGGATTAGGGGCACAATTTGGTGAAATATTAGGAATACATGGATCTGTATTTGCAGGATCTAATTGATCTACAACACCATCCATATCTGAATCAAGAATATTAGAATCTAAAGCATCAATAATTCCATCAGAATCAGTATCTATAGGATTATTGATATCATCACCTACTTCATCAGCATCTAAAATACCATCTCCATCAGAATCTTGATTATTTGGGTTAGTTCCAATACTAGCTTCCTCATCGTTACTTAATCCATCATTATCAGAATCTATAATACATTCACTAACCGTAATTGTAATAGTAGCAGAAGTTTCAGAACATGGTGCTACTGCAGTATTTGTTGTAAAAGTAAATGTATAGTTTCCAATAGGAGCATTTTCAAAATTAACCGTATTTGAATTTGTAATAACTAATGTATTTGTAGGATCAGATGTAATTGCCCAAGTACCTGAAACAACTTGTGTAAGTCCTGAATCTAAGTTTACGCTATTCGGAAAGTCGCCACCACTTATATTACAAGCATTTATTGGAGTTCCTATTGCTTGAACAACTGGCTCATTGTTAATAGTTGCTATTACTGGCACTCTATCTGACAAACAACCATCTAGGCTAGCTTCAACATAAAAAGTTGTTGTTTGTGTTAGATTAGGAGTAGTGAAAATTGAGGAGTCTTCTATTAGCGGCAAGGCATCAATTGCATCTGAAGCATACCAATTTATAATACTTCCATCAGTAGCCGTAGCCGTTAAGGTCATGATCCCTTCAGAACAAAGTGCATTTTCTGTAGTAGTTAAAATTTCAGGTTTCGTTTTAACAATCAAAGAAACTGAAAGAACAGGACTTGCACAATTATTTACTTCATCTAAGAAAAAAGCATAATACGTACCTTGTTGTGAAACGACTGTGTTATCTAAATAAACATCTGTTCTTGTGTAATCATTACTTCTACTCCAGATTAAAGTAGTTCCTCCTGGAGGAATGCTACTTGTGTACTCACTTAAGTCTTGATTTATAAATGTCCCTTGATCTACACAAAAATTTGTTGACACATCAGTATTTAATACTGGAGGGTTATTACCTGCATTACAAAACAAACTACATTCTGATACAAATACACTAACTTCAGCTTCTAAAGGTGGACAATTTGGTGCTCCTGCATAATTAGGAAGATATGAGTAAACATAAATTCCAGTAGGTTGCCCATTGTAATTTACACTATTCCCAAGTCCAATTACAGTAGTTTGTCCACTTGGAGCTTCAATTAAATTCCACGTTCCACCAGTAGTTTGACCAGTGAGGGTATTGTCTAAATCTAAAATACTGCCAAATAATAATTGATTACATACCTGATTGTTATTGTTTGGAGTTCCTAATGAAGGTGCTGTATCAAAAGTAATTGTTGGCATACTTACTACTGGACTTATACATGCGTTCCCATTTTCAGTTCCATAATAAAATCCATAAAAATTGCCACCTGTAGTTATTATTGAAGATGTCAAAAAAGAATTTGGATCATTAGGATCTGGAGCTGCACTCGTACTCCATCTTAATGTTGTTTCAGGGGGAGCTTCTTTTGTTACAAAACTGGATAAATCTACTTCTATACCTGAACAATACTGTGTTTGAAATGTTCCTAAAATTGGTGGTGCAATTGGTCCTGCACTACAACCATCATTATCTATAATAGTTACTGCTGCATTACTACTTGCGTTATTTACTACTTGAAATGCAATATCACTTGTACTTGTTAAGGTTATTGTAACTTTTTCATTACCCTCAAAATCTGTGTCATCAACAGGTATTACAGTAAGTTGAACCTTTCTTGATCCATTAGGTACAATAACACTACTACCTAAATTGTTATAATCTACACCTGCAGTAGCTGTTCCGCTAAAAAGAAAATTTACTGTAATATCACCACCAGTATTATTAATAGATCCTAAATCTATTTCTATTGTTGCATTATCAATTGTTGGAGATGCTTCTGTTGCAACTGCATCTATAGCGGTAACCACGACCGTAGATTGACTTATTCCTAAAAAAGAAATCATAAATAAGCCTACAAAAAACAATATCTTCTTTAGAAATAAAGTAGATGTAAAATTAAAAAGTGATTCATTTAGGTAATTCATATTCATGAAGTCAATTTTTTAGGAATACTAAAAAAGCAAAAAAAATATTAGTCTTAATCAAACATCAATATTAGTTAAAAAAATACGGATTTAATCAACAAAAAAGGCGAAATACAACTTTAATCGGTATAAAAATTAGCTCAAAAAATACATTCAAGATATTATACCAATTCAGCAGAATTTGCCTCAACATTAGAATCAATTTTTTTGACCAAACCTTGGAGTACTTTACCTGGTCCAACCTCTGTAAATAGTGTTGCTCCATCTTTAATCATATTCTGAACACTTTGAGTCCATTTTACTGGTGCTGTAAGTTGGGAAATTAAATTCTTCTTAATTTCATCAGCACTAATTATGGCTGTTGTTGTTACATTTTGATAAATTGGGCAGGACGGTTTACTAAATAATGTATTCTCGATAGCTAAAGCCAATTCTTCTCTTGCAGGCTCCATCAAAGGTGAGTGAAAAGCACCTCCAACTGGCAATACTAATGCTCTTCTCGCTCCAGCTTCTTTTAAAAGTTCGCATGCTGTATTTACCGCTTCTATTTCTCCTGAAATAACTAATTGTCCTGGACAGTTATAATTTGCAGCGACAACAATACCTGGCACTTTTGAACATATTTCTTCAACTACATCATCTTCTAAAGCAAGAACTGCCGCCATTGTACTTGGTTTTAATTCACATGCTTTTTGCATAGCTAAGGCTCTTTTTGAAACCAATTGAAGCCCATCTTCAAAATTTAATGTGCCGTTTGCAACTAAAGCTGAAAATTCTCCTAAAGAATGACCCGCAACCATATCTGGCTTAAAAGATGCTCCCATTACTTTGCTCATTATAACGGAATGGAGAAAAATTGCTGGCTGTGTAACTTTAGTTTCTTTTAAAGCTTCTGGTGTTCCTTCAAACATTATATCAGTTATACTAAAACCTAGGATATCATTGGCTTGCTCAAAAAGTTGCTGAGCTATTGAATATTTTTCGTAAAGATCTAATCCCATCCCTACAAATTGTGCTCCTTGACCAGGAAATACATATGCGTTCATTAGTTTTTCTTTAAATATGTGACAAAAATAGTGATAATATTTATTTTGACTTAGCTACTAATCATTCTTTAAACCAACTAGAATACATTACATAACTCTCTGCTATTCTATCAATTTCTCCTGAACTCAATTCAGGACTTATATCTTTTATTTTCTTTGCAGGCATTCCAGCAAAAATACTTCCTGATGATACATGAGTTCCTTTTGTAAGTACTGCTCCTGCAGCAATTATACTATTACTTTCTACAATACAATCATCCATAATAATACTTCCCATACCAACTAAAACATTGTCATGTAGGGTACAGCCATGAACAATAGCATTATGACCTATAGAAACATTGTTACCAATTGTTGTGGGCGATTTTTTATACGTAGCATGTATAACTGCTCCATCTTGAACATTTACTTTGTTTCCCATTTTTATGAAATGCACATCGCCTCTGAGTACCGCATTATACCAAATACTACATTGATTACCCATTGAAACTTCGCCAACAATTACAGCATTTTCTGCGATAAAACAATCTTCGCCAATTTCTGGTGTCTTTCCATTTATAGTTTTTATGATCATATTTTTTATTTTCTTTTATTCAAAATAAGCCAAAAAATCTTTCTTTTTAGAAGCTGAAACTAGAAGCTCTTTACCATTAGAAACAATAACACTTCCGCCTTTTCCTTTTACATATTTTACAACTTCATTTACATTTACTAAATACGATTTATGAATTCTTGCAAATGGAAAATCTGATAGTGTATCTTCAAAATATTTAAGTGTTTTACTTACTACTATTCTTTTATTTTCGAGATATATTTCTGTATAATTATCATCTGCCTTACAATATAGAATATCTGAAACATTTAAAACTTGAAATCCATCTTGTTGAGGAATTGTTATTTTACCATCAACACTTTTAAGTTTTGGTTTTAAAATTTTGTCTTCTAAAGCATTTTCTTTTTGTCTGATTTCTTTCACATAAGCAACTGCATTTATAAGCTCGTCAATACTAATAGGTTTCATTAAATAATAGGCTGCATGATTATTTAAAGCATCAATAGCATAATGGTTATAGGCGGTCACAAATACAGTTTCAAAAGTACGATTAGGTACTTGATCTAATAAATCAAAAGCATTCCCAAAAGGCATTTCTACATCTAGAAAAACCAAATCTAAATTATTAGCATCAATTAGAGCAAGTCCTTCTTTTATGGTTGCAGCTTCTCCAATCAAATGAACATCTTGGCAATATTTTGCCAAATAATTACGTAGAATTTCTCTACTATTTGCTTCATCTTCTACTAGTATTGCATTTAATTTCATTCTTCCTTTTTTAATATAAAAACAACTTTTGTCCCTGTACCATCTGTTTTATAATCAGAAATTAGAACATCAACTTTATCTTTATACATATCATTAAGGATATCTATTCTTTTTTTGATGTTTCCCATTCCTTTTGATTTTTGCTTTTTCTGATGACTTGTTTTAAGCTCGCTCGATTTTTGTCTTCCTATACCATCATCGGTTATGATAATCTCAATCGCATTTTTACTTTTTTCTTTTAGATTGATTTTCAGAAATCCTTTTTCTTCTTTATATCTTAATCCATGCCATATTGCATTTTCAATATAAGGTTGAAGCAACATGGGCGGAATTTGAAATGCTGCAACATCTATATTTTCTTCAATAGTTATTTCATAATCAAACTTATCAGGAAAACGAGAATGCTCTAGTTTGGTGTACAACTCTAAAAGTTCTAATTCTTTTGTAAGCGGAATAAAATCTTCTTCAGAATTCTCAAGAACAGCTCTCATTAGTGTAGAAAAATCGCTTAAATATCTGTTTGCGCTTCGTTCATCACTTTTAGCAATATAATTATTTACAGAATTTAATGCGTTAAAAATAAAATGCGGGTTCATTTGTGATCGCAATGATTTTAAAGCCAGTAAATTATTTGCTAATTTTTGCTGCCGATTACTTCTATAAAAAAAGTAGGCAGTTAATCCTATAAGAATTATCCCAAAAATTAGTGAATAAATAAGCCATTTTTGTCGATTAACCAATTGCTCACTCGTAATTGCTAAATCATATTTACTTTGATATAATTCTCTTTCTTTCTCTAAACCAGCTATTCTATTTTGTTTGGTTGTTAACTCTCTATTAAACCTTGTTGCTCTTGAAATTTCTTGTTCTTTACGAATGTACAATGTATCTACCATGGCAACATATTTCTGATAGGTTTCATATGCCTTTGAAAAATCGCCTTGATACTCGTACACTTCTGATAATTTACGTGTAGCATCTTTCTGGACAATTAAATCGTTATCATCACCAGCTTCTTTTATACTTTCTTCTAAAAATGGAATTGCTTGGTCATATTTTTCTTGAGATAATAATGCGTTACCTATTTTATATTTTATGCGTTGTGTGGAAATAGAATCGGAGCTGTTAGTAGGACCTACTGCTTTTGCAACTTTTCTTTCATTCGAATTTAATTCTTGAAGATCTTCAAGACTCTTTTTTCGGAGTACAACCTCTTTATCGTATTCGTTTTTATTGTTATAAAAATCAGCTACTTTTTCTTTTTCCTGAACTGCTCTTTGCGGGGTTTGCTGTTTTGAAAGTTTTAAAGAATTTCCATAATAGGCTTCAGCCTCTTCTAATTTATTATCTGCAGCATAAGCATCTGCAATCTTAGAATTAAGGTCTGTAATTTTTGGTAGAATTGAATTATTTTGAGCAAGATTAAGTCCATTATTATAATTTTCAATAGCCCTTTTTGTACTACCTAAACCTCTAAAAGCATCACCTAAACCTTCATAAATTTGTACTTTTTCATTTGTAGAAACAATCGGTTTTTTAAGCGTACTAGAGAAAATAAGTTCTGCATTTTTAAACTCTCTATTTTGCAAATAACTTTGCCCCAATAGCAATGCTGTTTTTATAGAATTTTCTTCAGCAAGAGCATCTTTATAGCTATCAATAGCAAGATCATACTGTTTATGGTATTGATATATTTCACCCAAAGTGGTGTACGAATTTGCTAATTCGGTTTTAGAACCGCTACGTCCTAATTGAGCTATAGCTTTTGTAATAAAATCGATACTCTTCTCAATATCGGTCTTTTTAAAATAAATAGCAGAATCTAAATACGATTGAGATAAAGAAGCTCCTCTTTTTGAAATAGATTTGTTTTTACTTTCATTACTAGGCTTATAATCCTGTACCAAAACATCTACATCTTCGGAACTTCTAACTTTATGTGATACTGTCTCAAATTCAAAACTTTCAAAACGTAATTCATCGCCTTTTACGGCTCTTACTTTAAACTCTCCTAAAGTATTTGTGACGCTATAACCACCGCTTGTAGTTGTAACCACAACTCCTGATATTGGTTCTCGATTTTCTTTACCTTTTACTGTTCCTTTTATATCAAAACTAAATTCTTGCTTGATGCCTTGTGAAAATCCCACAAAACAAAACAAAACGAAAATTAAAAATATGTTTTGATACTTATTCATCTCATTATTAAATATTGAGGATAAACTTAAATGATTTAAATGGTATTAAAAAATTTGCAAAACCCTTGTTTACGGATAAACAAGCTTGTTTTTACATCTTCACCTATTAGTAAAGGTTTTTCACTCAATCAAATGGTTCGTTTACTCAATACGCTTTTTATTTAAAAAACTTTGGTTATAGTTTAGTTCAAAATTGAAACAAATAAAACAATTGAATCATGAAAAATAATATTAAAATCATCGGACTTAGTTTAATTACAATGTCATTTGGAACCATTTATGGTTGTAATTTAAAAATAAATGAAAATAAGAGTGAACCAATTATTGCTCAAGCCATTAACAACACTCATAAACATGTGAACAATACTGTGAAAATTGCTTTACTATTAGACACTAGCAATAGTATGGATGGACTTATAGATCAGGCAAAATCGCAATTATGGGATATTGTAAATAAATTCGCTTATGTTAAGGTACGTTGTGGTAATGATCCAGATTACGTTAGACCAAATCTAGAAATTGCATTATACCAATACGGGAATGATAATCTTTCTTCAAAAGAGGGGTATATTCAACAGGTTTTAGGTTTTAGTGGTGATTTAGATGAAATTTCAGAAAAACTTTTCTCTCTTACCACAAATGGTGGAGAAGAATATTGTGGAGAAGTAATTCAAACATCATTAAACCAATTAGAATGGGGAAAAAATCCTGATAATCTTAAAATGATTTTTATTGCTGGCAATGAACCCTTTACTCAAGGAAAATTAAATTATAAAGATGCTGTTTCAAATGCCAAAGAAAAAAAAGTTGTTATCAATACTATTTTCTGCGGAGATTATGAACAAGGTGTTTCATCTCAGTGGAAAAATGGAGCTTTATTAACTGGTGGAGATTATATTGCTATCGATCATAACAAACAATTAGTTCATATTAATACTCCTTATGATGATGATATTGTACACTTAAATTCTAAACTAAATACTACTTATGTCACATATGGTAGTTTAGGTAAAGCTAAGTTAGAAAAACAATACTCACAAGATGCTAATGCTATGGAAGTTGAAGAAGCTGTTGCAGTTAAAAGAGCCGTTAGTAAAAGCTCTAGGCTATATAAAAATTCAACTTGGGATTTAGTAGATGCGGCAGAAGACAAAGAATTTGATGTTTCTAAAATTCAAAAAGATCAATTACCAGACGAACTAAAAGGAAAATCAAGTAAAGAAATAGAAAGCTATATTGCTGATAAGAAAGAAGAAAGAAACCTTATTCAACAAAAAATACAAGAATTAAATAAAAAACGTGAGCTTTTTATAACTGAAAACCAAAAAAATTCAGAAAGTGGAGAACTTGAAAATGCAATGCTTACGGCTATAAAAAAACAAGCAGAAAAGAAAAATTACAAGTGGGATTAAGACTATATAACTATATTAAATTAAGGCTTGTTGAGTAATCAGCAAGCTTTTTTTAGTAATTAACTGCTGGGCAATTACAATCATAACGTTTTTCAGATTGTAAAAAGTCATACCCTATCGTTATCTGATGAAAACCTCCATTATCAAATCGAATATCTCCCATTTGATATGAATAGTTATAAGAAACCATAAAATTCTTATAATTCACTCCCACAATTGGAGTTATCAATTGCAACCTTTGTTCACCAAAAGAATTTGATGTTGCATATTGGGCTCCATCAAAACTTCTTCTGTAAGAGACACCTCCCCAAACTTTTCCAAAATCAACATCTTTATAGACCTTTGCATTAATATCTATAGATTTCTCTTCTGTAAAATCGGTCATTTGTAATAACAAAGAAGGCTCTAATTGCCAATCTCCTCTACCAAAAACATAACCAATAGAAAACAAATATCTTCTTAAGTTATCTACTTCTAGTTCATTCGGATTATCAGTTCTATCTTTATAATACAAATTTCTTTTGCTACTTAACAAGTTTAAAATTGCAGCATGCGCATAAAATTCTAAAAAGTTATATGACATTCCAAGATCTGTATTAAAATAAGCTGCACTTATTTTTGACCCTACAATTGCAGGATCTGGATTAACTGATCTAAATTCTGTTTCATCTAAACTACTCTGCAATATAGTCCCACTCAAACCAAACGAAAGTTGGTTTAAATTACGTGCATCATCACCAAATCTTAAGTGGTGAGCATAGGTAAATTTGGCTCCTGTTTGAGAATGATATCCATTGGCATCATTAAAAATAATAGCTCCAATACCACTTTTTTCACCAACTCTATAATGTGCATTTAATGTTTGTAAATTAGGTGCTTCATCAACACTAAACCATTGCTTTCTTGCCGTAAGTCTAATTTTGCCCCCTTCGCCAATCCCTGCCATAGAAGGATAAACTAAATAATAGTTATCGGCTAAATAATCAAAATATACAGGGATACCTTCTTGAGCCCAAGATGTTAAATTGAAAACAAAAAAAAGTAGTATAGAATAATAGATCCTTTTCATTATAAATATTAAGGGTGATAGTGTTCTAGCTGCTTCAAATATAATGTATAACGACTTAAATACAACATTATTATATATATGTATAGTTGCAATAACTTTGTACTTTTGTAAAAATTAAAATCACATGAAAGAGTTTTCAATTACCATTGTAGAAACTAACAATCCAGCTATACTTAAGTTTGATACAAATCATTTTATAACCAATAGTTCAAATTACGAATACAAAGACATTGATGATGCTAAAAACTCCCCTTTAGCACAACAATTATTTTATTTACCGTTTGTTAAGACTGTATATATATCTTCAAATTTTATAGCATTAGAAAAGTATTCTATTGTAGAATGGAACGATGTTAAAGATGAAGTTGCCCAACAATTAGTAGAATACTTAAATAGTGGAGAACCTATTGTTTACGAAGACAAAGACCCGAAAAAAGTACCTGCAACTGTTTATGCTGAAAGCACACCAAATCCTTCAGTGATGAAGTTTGTGTCTAACAAAACTATAGTTCCAACTGCTTTTGAATTTAAAAATATTGATGAAGCTAAAGATTCAAATTTAGCCAAGAAATTATTCCATTTCCCTTTTGTAAAGGAAGTTTTTTTTGATGAAAACTATGTATCTATTACAAAATACGATGTAGCTGATTGGAACGAAATTACTTTTGATATAAGAGAGATGATACGCAATTTTATTGGTGACGGTCATGAAGTTGTTACTGCTGATAGTGTAGTAAAGAAAAAAGCTGAAGCACCAAAAACACAATTGCAAAGTGCAGATTTAGATGATACCTCTAAGAAAATTATTGACATTTTAGAAGAATATGTAAAACCTGCTGTTGCAAGTGATGGAGGAAATATACTTTTTAAATCTTATGACGAGCAAAGTAAAACCGTAAATGTAATATTACAAGGCGCTTGTAGCGGATGTCCTTCTTCAACCTTTACACTTAAAAACGGAATTGAAAATATGCTTAAAAACATGATGGGAGATCAGGTTCAAAATGTAGTTGCGCTTAATGGTTAATTTTTTGATAAGCATTCTTTGAATCCCTTTTTTATTTGCCTAAATTTATAAAAACACTAAAAAAATAAAGATTATGGCAATTTTAAAAGTTATTGAAGTTTTAGCAAATTCTGAAAAAGGATGGGAAGATGCAGCAAAAAAAGCTGTTGCTCAAGCATCTAAAAGTGTGCAAAATATACGATCTGTTTACATTAATGAACAAAGTGCTACTGTAGAAGGTGGTGAAATTTTACAATATCGTGTAAATGTTAAAATCACATTTGAAGTAAAATAAGAAAATTATAAGAAAATTAAAAAGCGCAGTATTGCGCTTTTTTTTATTTCTGATTTAGATAGAAAACAGAGAAGTACTCTAAAACAAACAAGTTTTACCTTAATCCCTATTTCAAATTGGAATTCATAAAGGGTTTTGTTTCCTTTGTAAAAAAGAAAAAATAGCTAAAAATCGAAGAGTAAATGGAACAAATTGCAAATTATCAAGAACATATAGACAAAGCAATAGCTTGGATTTGGGTTGCATTACCCAACTTAATTTTGGCAATAGTCATCTTTTTTATTGGTTTATGGCTAATCCGTTTTATAAACAGGATGGTCAGAAAATTCTTTATAAAGCATGATTACGATCCATCATTAGAATCTTTCTTACAAAGCCTAATCAGCATAGGGCTTAAAATAATGTTATTTGTAGTTGTCATTACACAACTTGGCGTACAGTCATCATCACTAGTTGCAATTATTGGTGCTGCTGGTTTAGCTGTTGGTTTAGCATTACAAGGATCACTATCAAATTTTGCAGGAGGCGTATTAATTTTACTTTTTAAACCTTTTAAAGTTGGCGATTTTATAAGTGCTCAAGGCGTAGATGGTACTGTTAAAGAAATATCTATTTTCACAACAAAATTAACCACATTTGGTAATCAAGTAGCTATAGTCCCTAACGGACAATTATCTAATAATAATATTATTAATTATAATGCTCAAGATACACGTAGAGATAAACTCTCCATTGGTATTGGTTATGGGTCAGACCTTAGAAAGGCTAAAGAAATTTTGTTGAAAATTTGTTCTGACAATGAAAACATATTAAAAGACCCTGCTCCAGTTGTATATGTTGATGAATTAGCTGATAGTTCTGTCAACTTAACTCTTCGCTTTTGGGCAAATAACGGTGACTTTTGGGATGCTCATTTTTATGTTATTGAAGAAACCAAACTTCGATTTGATACGGAAGGCATAGAAATTCCTTTCCCACAAGTAGTGCAATACAATAAATAAAATTAAGCTTTTTTCTGTAAGATAAAGTCTTTTAAATAATAAGGTTCAAAGTAAGCGATGTTTTCAAAATCGTTTTCTTTGAACTTTTTATATGAGAGTATTGCCATTTCCTTAGCTGACGGAACGCTAGTTGTATCGAAATTAAAATTTTTATTTTTTAATACTTCTTTACATTTTTCTGCCCCACTTCCTAAAATTAAAACAGTTCCTTTTTCTGCAAATTCTAAAAAAGATTCTTCATTAATTATTTCGGCTTTTGTTTCTCTGATTTCATTTAAATCAGTATCAAAAACAGTTGAATATACTTCCATTCTTCGTGCATCTAAGACAGGAATAATAAAATTGTAATTACTTTTTTTTGATTGTTGAGCCATACTTTCTAATGTCGGTACAGAAATTAAAGGTACATCTAAAGAAAAACATAAGCCTTTAGCTGCTGAAACTCCAATTCGTAATCCAGTATATGAGCCAGGGCCTTTGCTTACCGCAATTCCATTTATTTGATGTAAAGATATTGAGGCTTCTTTCAGTACATCTTCAATAAAAACGTGCAATTGTTCAGCATGTGAATAATTAGCGCTATCTAACTCTTTAAGTAGTACTAATTCACCGTCTTTTGCGACACTTACTGAACAGTTAGTTGTCGCAGTTTCTAAATTTAAAAGTATTGCCATAATAGATGCAAATATACACGCAAGAATAAAAATAAAACAAAAAAAGACCCATAATACTATGAGTCTTTGACATATATTAAGTTATAAGCTATTAATTAAGCATTATAGGTATTCCAAAGTAAAACTCTAATACTTTTAATCTAAAAATGTAATCGTATTTAGTTCTAATTAATTGTGCTTCAGCATCATCAACTCTTGATTGGGCCTGACTATAATCAAATGAATTCATTAATCCAACATCAAAACGTTCTTTAGAATACTCATAAGCTAAACGTCTTGCTTCAACAGTTTTTTGTGCAGCTTCGTATGCTTTTGAAAAACTTTTAACATCTACATAGGCTTGATTAATTGTAGTCTCTAATACTAATTTATCTTGTTCTAATTGAATTTTTGCTTTATCTATATTTATTTTAGATCGCTTAATATTATTTCTAAAACTAAAACCGTTGAAGATTGGAATGTTAAGTTGCGCACCATAAGAAATACCATCATTTAACCATAACTGATCTTTAAAACTATCTCTAAAAAACTGCCCAGAATCACTATCAAATTGTTGTTGACTCGAATACCTTGTATTATAATTAAAGAATGCCCCTAATGTTGGTAATAAAGCTCCTTTACTTATTTTTAAATCTTTTTCGGCTAATTGTACATTAAGTTCTGAAAACTTTATATCATTTCTAAAAGTTACTGCCTTATCAAAAATAGTTTTTGGAGAATTATTTAAAATATCAGAAGGTGGGATTTCAAAAGACTCGTCAGCAATATCAAAATTTTCATAATCGGTAATTTGAAGTAACTGTGCTAAATTTATTCTAGAAATTAAAATTGAATTTTCAGAGTTTACAATTTGTTGTTCTTGATTTGCTGCAGTTGCTTCAACTTCTAATAAATCTCCTCTTGGCACTACTCCTGCATCGACAAGTTCTTTTGTTCGTTTTAAATCTTGTTGTGTAACTGCATATTGTGCATTAAAAACACGTAAAGATTCTTTATTCGATAGCACTTGCAGGTATGCATTTGCTACATTTAAACGAATATCATCTTTTAAATCATCTAATCGATATTGACTTGATATAGCATTTAATTTTGCACGATTAAGACGATTTATATTTCGTAGTCCATCAAAAAGTGTTACAGACGATGAAAGACCACCTGATGCAGTAAATATTGTTGTTGTTACTGCTTGATTTGTTGTTGGATCAAATGAAAGTCCTGTATTCCCAGATATTGAACTTGAAGCATTCAAACTTGGGAGAAAATCGCCGAAAGCATCAGATTCATCTATTCTTACATTTTCTAAATCTAACTCATATTGTTCTATCGTTAAATTATTATCTACTGCGTAAGACACACATTCTTCTAATGTCCATTTTTTTGCCTGCCCAGATGCTAATCCTACAGAAAAAAATAAAACTATTATTACTATTTTAAACTTCATTTGATGCTGATTTTTTGATTGTTTATTTTGATTGGTGAAACTTATGCTTTAGTTTCTTCTTCGTCTACATTCTTTTTGATAGGCTCTGTTTTATTCCATACTTTAACCTGATCAGCTTCAGTAATTCCAGATACTATTTCAACATTCACACCGTCTGAAATTCCAATTTTAACATCTTTTCTTTCAAATTTTTGATCCCCTACTGAAACCTCAACATACGCTTGATCAGTTACTTTATCAAATTGTAATAATGCTTCTGGAATTACTAAAATATTTTCCTTTCGGTCTAAAACAAGCGATGCATTTGCACTATAACCAGCTCTAATTAAAACATCTTCTTTAACAGCAACATCACCTTCAATTTTAAACTGAACTGCCCCAGACTCTTCTACTCCTTTTGGTGCTATAAATCTTAATTTCGCATCAAATTTTTTATCTTCAATTGCTCCTAAACTTATTTCTAAAGGTGTTCCAACTTTTAATTTACCAACTTCACCCTCATCGACTTTTCCTTCAAATATCATTTTTGTAAGGTCAGCGATAGTTGCAATAGTTGTACCATCATTAAAATTATTACTTTGAATAACTTGATCTCCTTCTTTTACAGGAATTTCTAAAATTGTACCAGATACTGTTGCTCTAATATTTGTATTTGCAGTTGAAGAACCTCCAGCAGATCCTTTTTTAATAATTTGATAATCTGCTTGAGCATTACTCAATTCTTGAGTTGCCTGATTGTACTGCAATTGTAAAGAGTTAAAATCTTGACTAGAAATTACTCCTTTATCAAATAAAGCTTTATTGCGATCATACTCTATTTTAGTGTTGTTTAAAGTTAATTGTGCATTTCTAACTCTTCCACTGGCTTGGTTTAATGATTGCTCATTTGGCACTACTTTAATTTTAGCAATTAAATCTCCAGCTTTAACTTTAGCTCCTTCTTCTAGGTATATCTCATCAATAATACCAGAAATTTGAGGTTTTATAGCAACTTCATCTTCTGGAACTACTTTACCTGTTGCCACTGTTTTCTTTTCTATATTAGAAATAAAAGGCTTTTGAGTTTCATAAGTAATTGCAGATTTGCTATTTGTTTTAATAAAGAACATTGCCGCCCATAAAGCTGCCAATACTAGAACAACAATCACTACGTATTTTAATACTTTTTTCATTTTAAAATATATTTACTTTTATATTGGTTTAGTTTTACTCTTCTCTTAAAGCATCAATGGGTTTTATACTTACTGCACGTTGCGCAGGTATTAATCCTATTAAAGTCCCTAAAATTATCATTATTGCCAATGCTCCTAAAACATAAGGTATTGGCAGGGTTGGATTTGTATAAGGAAAATCGGTACCGTTTGTTAAAAAATCTATTAATCTGAGCACTCCTGCTCCTAAAATAATTCCGAGTACTCCAGCAACAACTGTTAAAAAAACAGATTCTAAAATTATCTGATTACGAACTTCACTTGGCGTTGCTCCTAATGCTCTTCTCACTCCGAGTTCTTTAGTCCTTTCTTTTACAGAGATCAATAAAATATTACCAATACTAATAACACCTGCTAAAATTGTTGCTATACCTACTATTAGTGATAAAAAAGTTAAGCCTTTTGCAAAACCTGTAATTCTTTGAAAAATTTCACCAAGATTAAATGCTCCAAAAGCTCTTTCATCTTTAGGATTCACATTATGAATACTTTTTAATACAGATTTTACATCTTGTTCTGCTTTAACAACGTCTGCATCATCATAGGCAGCAATAGTAAGCCAATCTACATCTTCTCCTGTATTGTATAATTTTTTATAGGTGGTATATGGAATATAAATATCTCCATCACTTTCAAACCCTCCTCCAGGAACAAATTTATGTACCCCAACAATTTGGAAGTAAATATTATCTACTTTTATAAAAGCTCCAATAGGATTTTCGCCTTTTTCAAAGATTTCTTTTTCTGTACGCTCGCCTATTACGGCTACTTTTCTTGCTTGTACAATATCTTCATCATTAATAAATCGACCACCATCATATATTTTTTTTGTAGCAATTTTAGTGTATACTGGATAATCTCCATAAACAGCTGATGTACTGTATTTACTACCTCTTACTACTTGTGCTTGATCACCTCCAAAAACTCCTTTCGCATTTCTTGGTGCTATGTATTGTATTTCTGGAATACGATTCTGCAACATTGAAACATCAGATAATTTTAATTGCAGTTGGCGATCTGTTTTAAAACCTTCATATGGCATACTTGTACTTTGTGCCCAAACAAACATACTGTTCATTGCAGTACTTTCAAAAGCTCTTTCAAACCCATTATCCAAACCTTTTGCAGCTCCTGCTAAAGCTATATAGATAAAAATTCCCCATAATACACCCACAACAGTAATAACCGTTCTAGTTTTATTTTTGCTAATAGAACCAAAAATTTCTTGCCAAGTATTGCTATCAAATATAAATCTCATATTACTCGTCTCTAAGTGCTACAATTGGTTTTATTTTCGCTGCTCTACGTGCAGGAACATACCCAGCAAGTCCACCACATATAATTAATACAATGGTTGCGAAAATTGCAACCCCCATATTTATATAAGGATTTGTTATAAAATAATCATCAAGGGTTTTCCCCATTGAGCCTAAAAGTACTATCCCTAAAATCATTCCCAAAAAACCAGAAATAGTAGTTATAAAAACAGACTCTAAAAGAATAGTTCCAATTACAGCTTTTGGCGTTGCCCCTAAAGCCTTTCTAATTCCAAGCTCTTTAGTTCTTTCTTTTACAACAAAAACCATAATATTACTAATCCCTATAATTCCTGCGATAATTGTCCCAAAAGCAACAAAAGAAACAATAATCTGTAACACACTTGCTAGTTGTTGATTCTGTTTTAATTGATCTGCTACATTTCGAATAAAAAGTCCATTTTCATCTTTAGGGCTTATATATTTTTTACTTCTGATGAATTTTTCAAGACTAGTTTGAAAAGCCATTGCACCTGTATATCCAATTTGAGGCTTAAACCCTAGTACAATTTGGTCTATTTTATCAGTATTTTTTTCAATAAGTTGTCTAGTGGTGTATGGAATATAAATACCTCTCTCTTCATTATCACCTCCATCATCTTGAAATACTCCGACAACTTTAAATGAACTCCCTGAAATATCAATAAATTCTCCAATAGGATTTTTATCTTTAAACAAATCTTGAGCTACAAGCCTACCAATTACAGCTATTTTAGCTTTCTCTTCAACATCACTTTCATTTATATAACGCCCAAACATTATTATTGTCTTTTCATTATATTGATGAGCAGGACCTACAGCACGTGTGCTATAATTATTTGATTCATTATTATATTTAACCAAACCACTTCTAGATATTCTGGGTGTTATATATTCCAAGAACATTGGAAAGTTTTTCTTAATATCTTCTATGTCGCTATTATCAAATTCTATTCTACGATTAGCTTTATAGCCTTGGTAAGGTATTGTTGTTCTACCAGGAAAAACAAAAAATACATTGGTAGCATCATCAGCAAAAAACTTATTAAAAGTATTTGTAAGTCCGTTTCCAAATCCAAAAAGAACAACAAAAATAAAAATCCCTATTGCCACAGTAAAACCAGACAAAAAAGTACGCAGTTTGTTTTTTTGAATTGTTTCAAAAATTTCTTGCCAATTGTCTCTACTAAACATATTGCTGTGCTCTTACTTGCTCAATTTTTTTATCTTCTACAATTACCCCGTCTTTTAAATGAACTATGCGTTTACACATATCTGCAATGTCCGGTTCGTGAGTAACTACCAAAATAGTATTGCCTGCATCATTAATTTTTTGAATAAGATCCATTACTTCATAAGAAGTTTTACTGTCCAATGCTCCTGTTGGCTCATCCGCTAATAATACTTTTGGCTCCGCAGCCATAGCTCTTGCAATTGCCACACGTTGCTTTTGACCACCAGACAATTCACTTGGTAAGTGTGTTGCCCACTCCTTAAGTCCTACTTGCTCTAAATATTTTAATGCTTTTTCTTGACGGTCTTTTCTACTTACTTTTTGGTAATACAATGGCAGAGCTACATTCTCCATTGCATTTTTGTAATTAATAAGATTAAATGATTGAAAAATAAACCCTAAGAATTTATTTCTATATTGAGCAGCTTTAGTTTCATTTAAGTTTTTGATTGGAACACCATCTAAGGTATATGAACCCTCGTCTAATTCATCTAACATACCTAATATGTTAAGAAGTGTAGATTTTCCTGAACCTGATGAACCCATAATTGCAACAAGCTCTCCCTCTTCTACAGAAAAATTGATGCCTTTTAGTACATGGAGGGAATTACTTCCCATTTTATAAGATTTATGAAGGTTTTTAATTTCAATCATGGTTGATCTTTTAGTTGTTTGGATTTTGATTCCGTCTGTTAGACTAATGAATTATATTTATGTTACATTATTAAATGCAAAAAATATGTTAAAATAAATAATTGGATTAATTTATAATTTAAAATATTGATTGTCAAATTATTAACATTCTATTATGTTTTATTCTTTTTTAATTTGATTCCAAATTTTTATCTTATCATCTATTGAAATTCCGGATTTCACCTCTACATTTATGCCATCACTAACTCCTAAAGCAATATTTTTGCGTTCAAATTTTTGAGTGCCAGTTTCAATTTCAACATAAGGTTCTTTAGTTTTATCATCATATTGTATTAAAGCCTCTTTAATTGAAAGTACACTATCAACTTTTGCTAAAATAATTGAAGCATTTGCACTTAAACCTGCTCTAATAAAAACAGAATCTTGTTTTTTAAGTGTCCCTTTTATTTCAAACTGTATAGCACCATTTTCTGCTTTTCCTTTAGGAGCTATATAATCTAGAACCGCAGGGAAAACTTTATTTTCTATAGCGCCTACAGTAATTTCTAAAGGCAAATTTTCTTTTACTTTTCCAACTTCTGATTCATCAATTTTACCTTCAAAAATCATTTTATCAACATCAGCAATTGCTGCGATGGTTGTTCCTTCATTAAAATTATTACTTTCTATAACTTGATTCCCAACTTCTACAGGAACCTCCAATATCATACCACTTACTGTAGATCTAATTAATGTATTTGCCGAGTTTCCAAACCCTTTTGTTGTTCCTGTTTTTACAATATCGTAACGCTTGTTTGCCGCACTATAAGATTGCTTTGCCTGCTCAAAAGTAACTTCTGCTCTTTCTAAATCTACTTTTGAAATAACCCCTTTATCAAATAATGTTTTTTGACGTTCATAATTGCGTTTTTCATCATCTAAACTAATTCTTGCATTATCAATAGCATTTCTTGCATCGTTCAATGCACTCAAATTAGGTACTATTTTAATTTTTGCTAATAAATCTCCTGACTTAATATAATCACCACCTTCTACATAAATTTCTTCTATGACTCCAGAGATATTAGGTTTTATAAGCACTTCCTCTAAAGGTAAGATACTTCCAGTCGCAACGGTTTTCTTAATAATAGTTTGTTTAGAAGGAGATTCTGTTTCATAGGTTATTGGGTTTTCTGCATTTTTTTGATATAAATAATACATGGCTCCTCCAAATGCTACCACAATGAGAAGTAAAATGATAATGGTTGCTCGTTTTTTCATTTTCAGTTGATTTTTCCCGATTGAATCGGATATTTTGATTGATTATTTTTAACTATTCTATTCTTAAAGCATCTATTGGTTTTACTTTTATAGCACTTTGTGCTGGTATAAACCCAGCTAATAATCCCGAAATTATAAGTATTAATAATGCTATTAAAACAACACTTAAGTTTACACTTGGATTTAAAAACATATCTACAGGACCTACCATATCTAATAAATAATTAACTCCGTATATAAAAAGTGCACCAAATGTTATTCCTGCCATACCTGATATAATGGTTAAAAAAATAGATTCCATTAAAATTTGTAATTTTATAGACCATGGATCTTCCCCTAATGCTCTTCGAATTCCTATCTCTTTAGTGCGTTCTTTAACTACGATAAGCATAATATTACTTACTCCTATTATCCCAGAAATTAAAACTAAAATACCGACGAAATATGCTATTAAACGCATTGCTGTAAATAAGCTTTCTACCCTGTTATATTGCTCATATAAATCAAAATTTCCTATAGCTCTACTATCTTCGGGATGAATCTTTCGATTTTTTTTTATTAAATTGATTATACTTTCTTTTAAGCTTGTAATAGAAGAACCATCTTTAGCTGTAATTGCCATCCAACCAACATCATCACCTCTATTAAAAGCTTGTGAAAATGAAGTAAAAGGAACGAATATTTGTTTTTGACCTTCTTCTCCATCCCCATCATTATTATTTTTTTTATAAACACCAACTACCATAAAATTCACTCCTTGAATTTTTATATAAGAACCCAAAACATCTTCCCCCTTATCAAAAAGAGCTGTTTTCACACCATCTCCAATAATTGCAACTTTACGTTTCTCATTTATATCGGAATGATTAATGAACCTACCAGATATAATGGTCATAGGGTCTTGTTTTATAATTTCGGGATAATCGCCATACACATTAAAGGCTCCGACTTTTATACCTCTTACTACATTATTAGTACCTCTAAAACCACCTAATTGATTTCGTGGAGAAATAAATCGTAGATCTGGGATATTTTCTTTTAATGCTGTTACATCATCAATCTTAAAATTGAAACGTCTTCCTTTTGGCAATCCTTCATATTCTTTAGATGTTGTTTGCGACCACATAAACATTGTATTGGTAGCAATATCACCAAAATCGGTTTTTATACCATTTTCTAAACCTTTACCAGCTGCAAGAAGTATAATTAGAATAAGAATTCCCCAAAAAACACCAAATGCTGTTAGAATAGTTCTAAACATATTACTAGTTAGCACTTCTATTATTTCTTTCCAGCGATCTCTATTAAACATCTTTCATCTTATTTTTATTCATCTCTAAGAGCATCAATAGTGTGAATACTTGCAGCTCTCCAAGCTGGAAAAAACCCTGCTATTGCGCCTGCGATAACCAATAAAAAAACAGTAGCTAAAGCAACATTAAAATTTACTGAAGGGTTAAGAATATAATCTACCTCAATATTTGGTCCAACTATTTCAAGAAGTCCCATACTAAAAATTAGACCTGTAAAACCCGATATCGCTGTAACGAAAATAGATTCATGCAAGATCATTGCTATAATAGACCATGGTTTTGCTCCTAATGCTTTTCGAATACCTATCTCTTTTGTTCGTTCTTTAACAACTATAAGCATAATATTACTAACGCCTACAACACCCGCAATTATGGTACATATGCCTACGAACCAAAAAAAGAATTTTATATTACTTGTAAGACTGTAAAAGCGTTTAGCTTCTTCCATTGGGTTAAAAATACCTACCCCACCTTCGTCATCAGGTGCAATCGTATGCTTTTGTTTCAAATAGGTCTCAACCGTATTTTTGAATTTTATAGATTGTTGAACTGCTTGGTCAAAATCTTCTACAGGAGGTAAAGAGAATACTAAATTATCAAGTTTATCTGCTCCATTAAAAACTTGCTGTGCCGTAGTGATTGGAATAAAAATACGATCTTCTTCTTGATCTCCTGCTTTATCTTTATAAACACCTACTATCATAAATGGGATGTTAGAAATTTTTATGAACTCCCCAACAGGATTATCTATACTCTTAAATGCTTCTCTTTTAATTTTGCTACTAATTACAGCAACCTTTCTAACATCAGTCTCATCTTGTGAATTCAAGAATCTCCCCTGAAGCATTGTTTCATTTTCTAAAAATTGAACTTCAGATGTACTTCCTAATATTTGATATATTAAAGCATCACTACCATAAGTAGTAGTACTATTTTGTGGTCTGTAAAATTTAGATTTATTTTCAATATTCAAATTCATCTTATCCACGATTGTGGTATAATCTTCATTTCTGAACTGAATTCGACGACCTGGGTTCAAGCCTTTATATTCTTTTTGAGTAGTTTGTGTCCAAATCCAAACACTAGTTGCAGCATCGCTTTCAAATTCTGCAGCAATTCCATTTTGCATACCTTGACCAAAACCTAACAAAATAACTAGAATAAAAATACCTGAAGCTACAGAAAGTCCTGTAAGAAAGGTTCGCAATTTATTTTTGCGAATGGTATCAAAAATCTCTTGCCATCTTTCTATATCAAACATATAGTATTTTTTGGTTGGTAAAGAATTGTGCAATAAAACACACGTTCTTACTTAGATAGACTACCGAAAAAACACTTTTGTTACAGAAGATTAATTAAAAAAATGTTAAAGTCTCATTTAACTCTCATTTTTCTATAAACAAAATAAAAAAGAGCACCTACTAAAACATAAGGAACAGCCATTAAGTAAACAATACCATCATTGATACCTTTTGCTGTTGCTGAACCATCTTCACTTTCTAAAACCGCACGACACATAGCACATTGAGCATCAGATAGTAATGGTATTAAAAGAAATATAAAAACTAAAAAAAAGATTTTTTTCTTCATTGGATGTTTTCTTAAAATAGTGCTATGCATAATAAGGTGAAATCATTAAATAAACTACTACCCCAGTAACTGCAACATATAGCCATATAGGGAATGTTACTTTAGCAATTTTTCGATGTTCTTCGAATTTTTCTAAATATGCTTTAGCATACGTCTTAAGAACTAATGGTATTATTGCTATTGATAATACGATATGCGTTATTAAAATAAAATAGTACACATATTTAATAAAACCTTCTCCACCAAATACTGTAGATTCAGATGTCATGTGATATCCAATATACATTATTAGAAAAGCTAAAGACAAGGCTATACAGGTAGTCATTAAAGTTTGATGCAACTTTCTATTGCCTTTTTTTATAGCAACTACTGCAATAATTAACAATATTGCTGTTAATCCATTTATTCCAGCATAAATTGGAGGAAGAAAGCTTAGAGGTTCAACATTAGGTAGTTTCACACCAAATAATATTGCTACAACAACTGGTACAATTATAGAAACAATCGTAATTAATTTATTGAATTTCTTTTCTTTTAGTGCTACTGTTTCCATTAGTTTTCTTCTAACAATTTTTTAATGTCTTCTTTTAAAATTTTGATTTGTTCTTTTTCTCCTTGCTCATTTTCTCCATCTCCCTCAGAAATAGCTCCTCTATAGTATATTATAGGATTTCCGAAAGGATCAACTCGAGAGCGTATAAATCCTTTTTTATCAACTAAAGCAAACATACCTGCATGTTCAAAACCTCCAGGTGCATTTGGAACCTCACTTGCAAATATATTGAAACCAGAATTTGCTAAATCATAAATATCGCCAGCATCCCCAGTCATTAAATTCCAGTTTATGTTTGTAATACCATACTTTTCAGCATATTCTTTAAGCACTCTTGGAGTATCATAATCTGGATTTATGGAAAATGAGGCTACTCCAAAATTGTCAAACTCTTTAAATTCATTTTGAATTTGTACTAAGTTTTCATTCATTATTGGGCAAATAGTAGGGCATGATGTAAAGAAAAATTCTACAACATATACCTTGCCTTTATAATCATTATTAGTAATTAATAGACTGTCTTGGTTTATAAAAGCAAAATCGGGAACTTTTCTTTTAGTCCCATTTAAAATGATATACGACAAATCGCCAGTATTATTATCAATACTCAATCTATCGCTTTGAACTACAGTACCATTTTCAATCCGATCTATTATTTTTGGAATAAAAATTATTCCAAAAACCAAGATTACAAAAGATACCCAAATGTAGGTGTACTTATTTTTCATTATATCTCTCGGTTTGCACTGTTCTTTTTTAATGCCATTCTATATTCAGCTAATATAATACGCACATCATCAATCATGGTATTGGTAAGTTCTGCAACTGATGTTGTGTTATACCCAAAAATAGTTTCTTGATTTCCTTCTTTATTTCTTCCACGTAATGCAACATTCTTATCAATTATAAAAACGTATGGCGTACTATAATTAGCATCAAGTATTAAATCTGTTTTTAAACTTGAAAAGAGCATTTCAATTTCATTTGGCTCCATAAATACAAATTTCCACTTATCTATATCAACTAAAGAAGATAATTCGCTTTTTAAAATCTCTACATTTGATTCAGTTCCTTTCGGCATGGCAATTACAAGCTGAAAATCGTCGAACTTATGAAAATCTTTATAAATTTTTTCATTAAGATTTAATGCGTTTCCTTTTTTAAAATCAACATCAGAACCTAAGAAACCAAGAATTGTAATCTTATTTTTAAAGGTTATATTTTTATTATAAACACTAATATCTTCAATATTTTCTGTGAGTACAGGTAGCTTTCCAAAATTATGAACTCCAGAAGCAAAGAACAAATATGCAACGATAGGAAGGATAAAAAGAACTATTAAAACAAATGCTTTTTTCATTTATCAGAATATAATACCTAAAAGGCAAATTTAATTATGCTGTAACAATTTATGTATCGTTTAGAAGTTCCCTAATTAACGTTTCCATGAAATTTAGCACTGTGCAAAAATAAAAAAAGACGGTCGTAAAACCGTCTTTTTTAACTATTAAATATATTTTAGAAATTCCATTTTATATAGCCATCCTTATATACTTCAAAAATATAAGTTGCTTCGAAAAGTAGAATAAATATTAAATAACATACTAAAAAAATTGGTACCCAAACAATAGTTCTTCTTAATGATGTTTTTTCATCTCTGAGGTGCATAAAATCCCAAGCAATATAATATGCTTTTACTAAAGTAAGTCCTATAAATATCCAGTTTAATAAATGCATTCCTAAAAAAGATGCTTCTACTAAAAAAGGTGGTCTTATAATACCTAATACAACTTCAATAGAGGTTATAATTGTTAAAAAAAGGAGTACTCCCCAAATTTTAGTAATATTTGATTTAAACTTTATTAAACCTCTAAAAATTTCTAATTTGTGTGCGTGTGCCATTTTATGTCTTTTTAATCTTTTTTGACGCTTCGAAAATTAAACTTTATGCTTATACTAGGTAGAAGAATGTGAATACAAATACCCAAACTAAATCTACAAAGTGCCAGTATAAACCTACTTTCTCTACCATTTCATAACTACGTCTTTTTTCATAAGTGCCTAAAATAACATTAAAGAATATAATGACATTTATAACAACCCCTGAAAATACGTGAAAACCATGAAAACCAGTAATGAAGAAAAAGAAATCTGCAAATAGTCTGCTACCGTACTCATTATGAATAAGATTTGCACCTTCTACTACTTGCGTAGCATCATTTATCTTCTTCAATGATTCTGCTCTATTTAAAACAATTTTATGTCCTTCTTCATTTTTCTGCTCTGTACGAATGAGAATATTAGGATTTGCTTTAAATCCTTCTACTACTTCATTAACAGTATATGTAGGTAAGGTACCTTCATTGGTAAACCAAATTCCATTTTTTCTTTCGTGCTCTTGACGCTCACTTGCTATAATTTTCGAAAAATCGGCAATTGCAACATGCTCTCCAGTTTCAGCGTCAACAAATTGTAAAATTCTACCTCCCTTAGTTTCTAAAGCGCCATGACTACCTGTAATAAATGTAGCCCATTCCCAAGCTTGTGAGCCTACGAAAATTCCACCACCAATAATGGTAGCAAACATATACCAAACTACTTTGTTCTTTTGCATTTTATGGCCTGCATCTACAGCTAAAACCATAGTTACTGATGACATAATCAAAACAAATGTCATGAATGCAACATATATCATTGGATAATTTCCATGAAAAAATGGTACGTGAGTAAAAACTTGATCAGCAATTGGCCATGTTTCAATAAATTTAAATCTTGAGAAGCCATATGCACAAAGAAAACCAGAGAAAGTTAAGGCATCAGACATGATAAAAAACCACATCATCATTTTTCCATAACTTGCCCCAAGTGGCTTGTTACCTCCACCCCATACATTTTGTTCATCAACCGTTGTTACCGTAGTATCCATAAATATATTATCGCGTTAATAAAATTTTCACAAATTTACATTTTTTTTAACCAAACAAAATCTTTGGTTTTAAAAAAAATAAAAAAAATAGCATTCTTTAAATTTCAACCATTAAATAATAAATATCTAATGTTTCTCACCTTATTTTATTATTTATAGAAATAGAAAAATAGAATTAAATACAACCAAAGTAAATCTAAAAAATGCCAAAAAGTAGCACCAAGTTCTATTCCTAAAATATTTTGTGGCGTGTATTTTCCTTTTAATTGATTATATAAAACTACTAATAATGATATTATACCCGCAATAACATGCAAAATATGAACCATTGCTATTAAAAAAATATATGATGTTGTTACACTACTAGATTCCCCAGTAAAATAATACCCTTGAGCGACAATTTGAGAAAAACCTTGAAACTGAAAAACTATAAATGCGATTCCTAAAACTAAGGTTGTTGTTAAAAAGATTGTACAAAGAGATGATTTATCATTTTTCATCGCTCTTTTCGCTAATATATAAGTAAGACTACTGATAATAAGTAATCCTGTACTTACATAAAAAGCAGATGGTAATTGAAAATTGTTCAACCAATCTTCTCGCGTACTACTTACAATGTAAGCACTTGTCCAACCCGCAAAAGTCATCAATAAACTTGCAATCCCGAACCAAAGCATCATTTTTTTTGCTCTACCTTGTTTCTCTACTATTGTACCTTCCGTTAAATTCATTTATTATTTATAAAAATTTATCTACTACATAAACAATCTGCATCAATGTAATATAACTAACACTTGCCAACATAAGTTTTCTAGCTGATGGATTATCTTGTTTTTCATATAATTTAAATGCAAATATCAACATTCCCATTCCCATCAAAAAAATTAATATTGCCGCAGGAATAGACAAATGCAAAGAACCAGTAATACCAAAAACTGGAATTATAGATATCAACATCATCCAAATAGTGTACATGATAATTTGCAATACAGTGCTTTTATCTTTTTTACCTGTTGGAAGCATTTTAAAGCCTCCCTTTTTATAGTCGTCATCAAGCATCCACCCTAAAGCCCAAAAATGTGGAAACTGCCAAAAAAACTGAATCATAAATAATGTTCCTGGCTCTATTCCAAAATCATTAGTAGCAGCTACCCAGCCTAACATAAAAGGTATGGCACCTGGAATAGCACCTACAAAAACTGAAAGAGGTGTTTTGGTTTTTAGTGGTGTATATGCACTCGTATACAAGAATATTGAGATTGCACCAAACATTGCTGTTTTAGGATTTAAAACATATAATGTAACAATACCTAATAACGTTAAAATAACTGCTATAATTAACGCTGTCTGAACTGACATTCTACCGGCTGGAATAGGTCTATTTTTGGTCCTATCCATTAAAGCGTCCAAGTCTTTTTCAATAATTTGATTATAAGCATTTGAAGCGCCCACCATGCAATATCCACCAAAGGCTAATAAAAGAATTGGATATAAATGAATTTCTGGAGCTCCTAAAAAATATCCTGCAATTGCAGAAAAAACAACACTTATAGAAAGTCTTGCTTTGGTTATTTCCTTAAAATCTGCAAAAATTAAAGACAATGATTTATTTTTAGCTGAACTAACTGCCGTTTTCATCCAAGGTTTTTATTGGTGCGCAAAGATAACCCCAGAATGCTATTTTTGCAATGAAATTAGCATGTTTATGATAATTTATGATTTCTATAAATCTCGCTTACAAATAATTGAACAAAAAAACTCGCTAAATGGTTAATTCTAACGAGTTTTTAAAAAATATTCGAAAAATATTAATGCAGCCTAAAAATAATTGGAAGGCTAAAGGAAACTTTAACTGGTTTTAAATGTTGCATCCCAGGTTTCATTTGCGGAAGCTTATCAATAATACGTGCAGCTTCATTCTCTAAAACTTTTGCAGGACCTTTTAATTTCACATCTTCAATAAAACCTTCTTTACCTATTGTGAAAATAACATATACTTTACCTTCGGTTTGTGTTTCAATTGCTACTTCAGGATATTTAAAGTTTTTTTGAACATGCTTTTGCATTTTATCTTCAAAACAAGCTCTTCTTTCTGATTTTTCTACTTTTTCGCATCCTGGAAAAATAGGAACATCTTCTAAGGCTACAAATGGATAAGTAACTTCAATACTATCTTTAACAAAATTAATATCGGTAAGATTAAGATTTGGATCGCCTTCAATTACTGGATCACTTTTAAACTCAGCCTCTACACCTTTAAAGTCATCAGGTTTGATGATAAATTCTTTCGGATTCATTACTGTTTTCTTTGGTTGATTTTCTGCTTCAACTTTTTCAGGTTTAAAATTGTTAGCATCAGCATGATACTCGAAAATTTCATTTGTTGGATCTTCAAGAATTGGCACTATACTCTTTTCATGACTGAAGGCAAGTTCTAAGCCAAAATAGACCAACACCATGGCGATAATTAAACCAATTTGAAAATGGATGAAGCCATTTTTTCGTAAATTCGCATCGTGTTTACTCCCTTTGGAGTATACAACATTGGACGCTTTGCTGCAATTCTCATTGCCGTGAGAATTTGCAGTACTTGTGGTACTTTTTTTCATAATAGTAAATTTTATGTTGTTACTATTTTGTTAAAACACAAGAAACGTACCAAAAAAAAATCCCGAACCTATGTTCGGGATTTTTGATTTATTATATGTTGTTTATTATTGCAATTTAAATGTAATTGGAATACTAAAAGGCACCCTTACAGCTCTACCTCTTTGCTTACCAGGAGTCATTTTTGGAAGTTTACTAATAATTCTAGCAGCTTCTGCTTCTAAATTTTTATCTGGACCACGCATTCTTACGTTCCCGATACTTCCATCCTTTTGAATTACAAACATTACATTAACCTTACCTTGCACACCCATTTCTTGAGAAATTTCTGGGTATCTAAAGTTCTTGCTAATATGCTTAAACATTTGCTCTTGAAAACAATCTCTTAAAGCTTTCGCTCCTTTACTTTTTTCACTTTCACAACCTGGGAAAATTGGAACATCTTCAATTACAGAGAAAGGAATATCTAAATCTTCTTCAACTTCAGCTACTTCAAGATCTTCAACCTCAGCAACTACTTCGTCTTCATTTGATTCTGTATCTTTAATCACCGTTTCAGGAACATCAGCCTCATCTTCTACAACTTCAATAATTTCAGGTGCAGCTGGTGGTGGTGGTGGTGGTGGTGTTTTAATTTGTTCTGTCATTGGAACTTCTTCATCCAATAAATCATCAACATTTTGAGAAATGTCGTAATTGGTTACATCATCATACTTCTTGTACTCTAAAGCTTGCCAAGTTACAAACATTACAAAAGCTAGACCTGCTACGAAAAATAGACCGCTATTTCTACCAATATCTGCTTTTGGATTCTTTTTTAATTCCATAATTCAAAATTTTAATGTGAGCTAATTTAATTATTTATTTATAAAAAAATACATTTTTTTATCATTTTTGAGCAACTTGATTAGAAATCACATATTTTATGACTAACCAACCGAATAAAGCACCTATGCTATTTGCTATAAAATCAAAAAAATCACCATGTCTATTTGCTGTAAAGCAATATTGAAACACCTCAATAATCATACCATAACATACAGAAAAAAAGAACATTTTATTTGAAGCACTAATTATGTCTATTTTGTTTTTTTTAAATTCTCTCAAAAAAAAGCTTCCTAAAATAGTAGCAACAAAATAAAATGTAAAATGCACAAATTTATCTATATGTGGTATATTGATGGTTCTAGTAACATTTCCAAGCCCCGACAATGGTGATAAACTAAGAATGGTAACAAATACCATCCAGCTTATAAATAAAATTGTAAACTTCCCGCTCTTAAGCACCTACCAATTCCTTATAGTCAGCATCACTTAAAAGTGATGCAACTTCAGATGTATCGCTAATTTTTATTTTTATCATCCATCCTTTACCATAAGGATCGGAATTTACATTTTCAGGGTTATCTTCTAAGGCTACGTTAAACTCTATGATTTCTCCAGATAATGGTAAAAATAAATCTGAAACCGTTTTTACCGCTTCAACAGTACCAAAAACCTCATCTTTATCAAGAGTTTCATCCAAAGTCTCTACTTCTACATAAACGATATCGCCAAGTTCTCCTTGAGCAAAATCTGTTATCCCAACAGTTGCGATTTCTCCATCTATTTTAACCCATTCGTGATCTTTAGTATACTTTAATTCTGACGGTACATTCATTGCCTTCTATTATAAAAATTTAGAAAACAAATGTAAAATATTAAAATTAGGTATTCAAGAAAAAAAGATGCGGTATGTAAATTAATGTATTGAATATTCTACAGTTTGCGAATATCAGAAACCAATACGTTAATTACCAAAATTATAGCGAATTGTAAACCCAGTATTTATTGTAGTCTGAGGAAATGCTGTTGACACTGCAAACTTAGAGAATGAATGATCGTAGAAAAACAATGCATTTAAGTTTTTACTCAAAGCATAATCAACACCTAACTTAACTGAGAATAAATTTTGCCCAGACGTAATTTGATTATTATCAAGGTCTAAATTTCTTATAAACGTAATGTTATCACGCATTGTCGCATCTAGTTTTATATTCAAATCTCCTTTTAAACGCGTTTTTTGTCCGCCTATATTCGTCACCATCTGCACATCTTTAAAACGATATCCAAGCCCGACTGTATAATCTTTCCCGTTAATTTCTGTCAATAGGCTATTATCAAAACTCAAGGATAATGTTCTACTTGTTCTTATTTCAGCAAGTACACTCATAGAATTTTTCATTTCAAAATCTACTTTAACTAAAGGATTAAACTCATCAGTAAGTACAACATTACTGATAATGTTATCTGGTAGTATATCTTGATTTTCAGAATTTATTGTCGGAAGACCATCATTTACTAGTTGAACTTTTTCCAGATTTGTTTGAAATGAATTTATACTATATGCAGCTCTATAACCATGGCTTATTGAAAAACGCTTGAATTTTTTCTTAAACCATTTATTTTGCATTAAACCAGTATACTTTAAATTCCAGTTTGGAATAGGAATATCTCTAAAAGCATCTAAATTAACTCTATCTACACCTTGACCTGTATAAGCAGCAAAGAATGCTGGCAATAATACTTCTTGACTAGTTTTACCATATTGTTCAGGAAATCCATCGTCATCTAAAGGACCAGGTGTTTGACCTCTATCAGAAATAAGTCTGTTTGCAATTGTAATTCTGTTTTGCTTAAACGTTTCAAATGTCTCAGAAGTAAATTCATCACTCTTATTAAAAACTGTACCTATCATTACAGTTGAAATACTAAAGTTACCAAAATTATTTCCCAGTAAGTTTTCGTATATATAATCGTTTGGACCGACCTCGCTTATTTTAAAACTCTCTTCATAGCTATTTGCGTATTGACGATTTGCAGTTAAATCAATAGTCAAATCTTTCATCGGCTGTGCAGTAGCTGTAATATTTAATTGCTTATTTACTTTCTTAATATATTGGTCGTTAAAATCGGTAAAGGTAGTCAGCCAACCATTTTTAGCTGCCTCAAAGCGTATGTCTGAATTTTGGCTACCGAAAACATACCCTAACGATGGTCTTGTAGTTCCAATAAAGCCAATTGACTGTGTATAGCCTGGCAAAACGCTACCGCTATTTTGATTGTAAGTAATGTTTAAACGCTTAACCATGGTTACAACATCAACAAAAGTGTTAAAAAGTGGACTTGTCTTATTTGAAGATTCATCAGTTCCATCAGATTTAACTCCTTTTATTCCAATAGCTTGAGTTTTAGCATTACCAACAACTTTCTTTAATCCTATTAAATCATAAAACTTCTGCATATTCATGTTTGCCGATAGCGCATGAGTTCCTGCATTTTGTACCGTATTAATATTTTCTCCAGCAACTTCATTTAAAGCATCTCCCCCTCTTTGCCAATCAAAATTACTTGTATAGGTATACTGCGCATTAATAAAATCTAAGGCTGGTATTAATTTAAAAGGCAATTCATAATTTAATTGCATTTGTTGAGCATGCCTATTTGGCTCTCCAATATCCCAAAAACCATCCCATAGATCTAGTTCTTGGTTTATTAAAGATGCTGAATTCTCATCTTGATTGAAATAATTTCTAACGATGTTATTATTAGAAGCGGTAAGATTAACTCTTAATGATTTTGTTATGGTATAGTTAAGATTGTACTGCCAATTAAACAAATAATTTCGTTGTTGTAATAATGGTAAATCTAAGGCTTCTATTCCAGGTTCTAATACATCTCTAAAGCGTTGTTGATTAAAACTTCTGTTAATATTAGAATTTACTGAAATACTTGTTGGCAATAAATTTAAATTCAACTCTTTTAGCCATTTCCAATATGCACCTGTAAATAAGGAGTCCTTTTTTGCAAAAGGTGCAACGGTTGTTGGTTTAAAATTATGATTATAGACAAAGCCAGTTACTACATTCTGTTCTCTAAGGCTTGCTATTTCAAAATCACGATGATCGGTTTCATTATACGAATAATTGAATGTAAAATTCTCAACATCATAGAAATTAGCTTCAGCTTTTTCGCCTCTATTCTTACGAACTCCAATTAAATTTATACTTGTTCTTTTGGTATAATCTTGAGCTTGTTCTAAAACTTCATCTTTGCCTTCTTGAGTTGTTTCTGCTGCAATACGATCGTCTAATTTCAAATCATCATAAACAGGATCAAATTCTGGCGTTATTGTTTGTTCTGATATTCCGTAATTAAACGGTAATTGAATACCCCATTTTTTTGGAAGCAACTGACCCATATTTACATTAGTCACTACATCATATGAAATTGCATCTTCACGAGATCTTTCATTAGGCATTTGATCTATTGCACCGAATCCTGATGTACTTTTACTTCCTGTTGCAGAAATATCTGCAAAATCTGCAAAATTTAAATCTGCAGCTGCAACTGCTGCCCAACCTCCATTATTATCTAAACCAGCCAATCGCAACTCATTAAACCAAATTTCTCCACGAGCCGGCTGAGCATCTTGATTTTTAACTCCAACCATCATACTGCGTAAGCTTCCTAATGATGGATTTCCTCTTATACCAATACGAGGAACCCCTGGTGTTCTTGGCGCAAATTCTTCTACAGAAATTACTTCTCCTCCAATAACTTCATAATAGTTTACTTCATTTAAACTCTGATTTGCAATACCAAATGATTTTACTTTCCCTAAGTCTTCTAATACAATACTTAGCTCATTGGCTTCTGGCCAAATATCTTCTGCCGATGATGAATTATAAGGAGTAAATTCTAATGGTACTTCAATTTGATAAAAGTTTTGTGTAAAATCTGTCCCTATTCTTAAAAAACCAATTAATGGTGTTTCTCCATCTAAATAATCAACATCAAACAGCTCTTCAGCATGCATAAACATTTTTAATTTTTTATACTGTCTGATATCTATATTAATATTTTTAAATACTCCTCTTGAATCTTGTGACTCTAAATTTTCAACTACAAATGAAAGTGATTGCTCATTTTGACGAATAATAGTATTGTTATTATTCAATTGCTCACGAACTACTCCTGGAGGTAATACATAAGGTATTGGTGTTCTTGTATTATTTTCTTGAATATTTACAGTATTAACATCAACAACTGTATTGTCATCAGCAGGGTTTTCATCAACCCCTGGTTGTAATGTTTTAGTGTATGTACGCCAATCTCCGCGAACTAAGTCTAAGGTTGCAAAACGAAGTGAAACATCATTCGAGAAACCAGTCAAATACATTCTCATAAAGCTGATGGATCTAAAATCTGATATTCCTCCAATAGCATCTGAAAAATCACTTAATGGAATTTTATATTGAATCCATCTACTACGAACTTCACTTCCATCTGGTATTTGGTTTCCTGAAAGTACATTCTCACGAATGTCTGTAACATATTTATCGTTTATAGTTGTATTAGGCTTAATTGCTATTCGATATTCATAATAACTATTCACCGTATTCATAGTTAAATCTCGATCGATATCTTCAACATCTGGCAATGTAGTTGAGCCTCTATTTGTATTGGTAACCTGAACAGGTGAGTTTCCCTCTGGGTTGTTAAAATCAAAATAACGTTCAAAAATGCTACCATCTCTATTCAAATAATATTGATAATTATCAAGAGCAGGGTCAGCACCAGAATTGTTTGTATAAATAGCCGTTTCTTCAGCATCACCTAAACCATCAAAACCAACATCTTGTAAACCTCTATTAGTTTCATTCACATCAAAAGCGTAAACTAATGATTGTGTTGCAGGAACTTCTCCCCATGAAGTAGCCGCTACTAGATCGTTACTCTCAACTCCTGGCAGACCATTTTCATATTGCTTACGACCATCTTTTAAAATATCTTCAGAAATATTTCCTAAATTAAATACCAATTCTCCAGCACTAGTTGCATTACCATCTACGTAAGGATCTAAAACCCAAAATTGCACAAATTCTACATTCGACTGCTCAAAATTCGTACTACTTAATGCCCGCATAATACCACCCCATTTCTCATCTGGTTGTTGCCCAATAAAGTTTGGACTGTTATTATAAGGCCCTTTGCTATTTGGATAATACGCTAAATCCAATGTTGTTTGAACTCTTGTTTGGCCTTGTGCTTGATCTACTTCAGGAAAAACTTCATCTATAAAAATTCGTCTTGTCCCATTAATAGAAACATCACTATCGTTAATATCTGAAGGTCTTTGATTTGTATAAAATATTGGATCTATAGAATACCAAGCCATTTTTGCTCTTCCATATCCGTTTTCCAAATTTGTAGGGTCATCAGGAGAGCTTCCTGACAATTGACCTCCTGGTGTAAACTCCAATGGTGTACTTGCCAATGACCAACCTAAAGAAGATCTAATATCTATTAAAGATTGCGCTCCTTCAAAATCATCTAAATAGGTTGTTGTTTCACCATTAAAATCATCATTCTTAGGCGTTCCGGGTTTTAAAAATGCTACTTCTCCACGAACTGATAAATTAGAAGGCACATCAGTATCTATATTAGGTAATTTATTCACTAAACGCGTTAAGAAAGGAACTTCAGTAGAAAAATTACCATTTAAACCAAAAATGGTATTATTTACTGGCTCCGACCCATAATTTGCTTTTTGCGTTTGTGGACGTTCATTCATGTTTAATAAAGTACCTCCTAAAATAAAATTTTTATTTATTTGATGCTCTACATTAATTCCTGTAAATCTTCTTGCTTGTTGACCAAATACAGCTGTATTTTCTACTGATATATTTATAGGTGTATTTGATGCTTGTAATGAGGGATCTATTATTTGTACGGTTCCCGCTGCATAATTTACCGTATAATCTATACCCTCTTGTAATTGACGTCCACCTGCCGTTACCGTTACCGAACCTCTTGGAACATTAAATGCACCAATAGGAATACCATTATTTCCTTCCGATTTATAACGTCCTTTTAAAATAAATTTATTTTTATCAGCGTCTTCTAAAGCTGCCGATTTGGTTAAAGAATACATATTTCTAAATACATACTTCTTTTGGTTTTCGTTATAACCTTGATCGTTATTGACATCATAGACACCTCCGCCCAATGTTTCAAAAAGAAATTCTCCAAAAGGTTCTATTTTAGTAAATATAATTCGTCCATTTTGCGAATCGACCGTAATTCCTGGAATAAAATCAAAAAAACCATCACCACCAGGTTGCACATCATTATAAACATTAAGTCTATCAAAATTAAATACATCTAAAAGAATACGTTCTTCAAGATTCGCAGGCCATCCATTATCATTTACTCTAGTAATATAATTTCTTGGTGTAGGATCTGTGTATAAAATATTTAATTTAAAGTCTTCTTGACTTAACCTGAATGCTCCAGTTGCATAAATATTTTTCATCATCAAATCCCAAATAGGATCAATAACATTAGTAATGTTACTTTTTAATAATTTTAAAACTAGTGTATTGTTACTTACAATTGGGTTTACTCCTGAGCTTACTGTTGTAGCATCTAGTCCTCCATTTGCAAACTCTCCTACTTGATATACTTGACCATTATAGGTATACTGAAATGCAACTGCTAAAACCTCATCATTACTTAAACGTTGGTTTAGAGAAATATAGCCTAATTGTTGATCTAATTGATAATCTCTATTCTCTTCTAATTTTCTTGCATTCTCTAAAATTGCATAATCAAAACCCTGATTTATTTGATATCCAGGAACATTAAACCCAGCTTCAACAGTTGCAATATCTCTAATTTGTTGTGTTAATGCTCCTCCATTTCCTATTAAAGATGGATCAAAATCGTTAGCCCCGTTTCTTGGTAAATTCCCCGCACTTGACGAATTAAAAAATCCTGGAGGATTACCATTTAATCTTCCAATTCTTGTTTTATCAGCTTCAGCTTCACCTAAATCTTGAATAGCTACAACATTTCTAACATTTGTAGTTATTTGACCTCTATTTGTTACCCAAACTTCTAAACGTGTAATTTGAACTGCTGTTCTCTTATAAGGATAGTTCTCTAATGCACGATCATACGTATCTCTAAAATATTGAGATAAGAAAAAATGCTTGTCTTCTTCATAATCTAAAGCCGTAATTGAAAAATCATTCAAAGTACCCCCACCCTGTGCAATAACGGTATTGTTTTGAGATTGTTGATCAGAAAAAACAGCCGTTACTTTAGTTTTACCAAATTGCAATTGGGTTTTCACCCCAAAAAGACTTTGCGCTCCTTGTATTAAAGAGCTATTCAATGGCATGCTTACATTCCCAACTTCTATTTTTTGAATAATATCGTCTTCGGTTGGAGTATAATCTAATTTTACAATATTTTGAAAATCAAAAGTAGCCTCCGTATCATAATTTGCATTTACTTGCAAACGTTCCCCGATTTTTCCTAGCATACTCAAACTTATACGCTGATCAAAATCAAAAGATAAATTGGTTCTATTACGAGGAGAAAGTGATGGGTTATCATTTTTTTGCCAAATAACTCCTAAGTCCATTGCAACTGAACCTTGCGGTATTACTTCAATCGTATTGCCCCCAAATACAGATTCAAAAAAGTTACTATTAACATAAAAATTAGGTAATAAATTCTTCCTAGCTTCTTCGCTACCTTCTTTTTTTCCGGAATAGGCATCAATCTTATCTTTAAAATAAGATTTCATATTTTCTTTTCGAACTAGTTCTTGGTATTGTGCAGGTGTTAGAATTATAGGATAGCTAATATCAAAATCTCCAACCGATTCTGTATAAATATATCTATCTAATTTTGGATCATACGTATATTTAGAAACAATACTTTCTGGATTTTTCAATTTAATTCGACCAAGATAAAACCCTGTTTTTACAGAATCTACTTCTTGTCCGATGGTATCTTGCGCATTGGTTAATTGCGAAACCCCGAAGAAAATAATAAATACGATTAGTAGCTTAAATCTTATTGATTTAAGAGTTGGTTTTGCCCTATTTTTCAAACTTATTACAAATTTTTGAGCGAAAGCTTTATAATATCTTCCACGCTTAGGGAAGCGTCTTGGCTTAAAATTTTGTCTACAATCTTTTCAGATTGCTTACGCACAAAACCAAGAACTTCTAAAGCAGATAACGCTTCATCTTTATTTGTATTGTTTGAAATAGCGGAAACTTCATCAATATCGTAAATTTTTAAAACTTTGTCTTTCAAGTCAAGAATAACTCGTTGAGCTGTTTTTAACCCAATCCCTTTTATAGCTTGTATTGCAGACACATTTCCTGTTGCAATTGCATCTCTAACTTGAATCGGTGACATTGATGATAACATGGTTCTAGCTGTGCTAGAACCTATTCCTGAAACTGATAATAATAGTCTAAATATCTCACGCTCTGATTTTTCTGAAAAACCAAATAAGGTATGTGAATCTTCTTTTATTTGAAGATGTGTAAATAGTTGAATATTTTCTGAATCTGTAATCTTTGAAAAAGTATGTAGTGATATATTCACGAAATAACCAACTCCCCCACATTCAATAACCACATGGGTAGGATTCTTTTCTACTAGTTTTCCTTTCAAGTGATGTATCATTCAGATTTGTATTTTAAATTGATTTAGGGTCAGCTATACTTAAACTCTGTTATTAATTATGTCTTTTTTTACTTTGCTCTTTTACGCTTTTCTCTTTCTTGAGCATCGATGACTGCAATAGCAACCATATTTACCATTTCATCTACGCTAGCACCTAATTGAAGAATATGTACAGATTTTCTTAAACCTAACATAATAGGACCGATACTATCTGCTTTATTTAATTCTTTCAACAACTTGTAAGTAATATTTGCAGATTCTAAATTCGGGAAAATTAAGGTATTTACCTTTTTACCAGCTAATTTAGAAAAAGGGAATTTACTATCATGTAATTCTTTATTTAATGCAAAGTCCATTTGAACCTCACCATCTACAACCAATTCTGGATTAGACTCATGCAATATTCTTGCAGCTTCTCTAACTTTTGTTGCATGTGGATGATTTGAAGAACCAAAATTTGCATATGATAATAACGCCATTACAGGATCAAAGCCGAATGTTGTAGCCACATTTGCTGTCATTTTTGCAATTTCAGCTATTTCTGAAGCCGTAGGATCTATATTGATAGAGGTATCAGCTAAGAATAAAGGACCACGCTCAGTGATCATAATATTAACAGTAGCAACTTTTTTCACATTAGCCGCACGACCGATAACTTCAAAAATTGGTTTTACTACTGTTGGATATGCTCTTGAATACCCAGAAATCATTCCATCAGCATCACCTTCCATAACCATCATTGCAGCAAAATAATTACGCTCTCGCATTTTTGATTTTGCTCCGTATAACGTAACACCACTTCTCTTTCTATTTTCCCAATATTTTGTAGCGTAATGGTCTCGTTTACTTAAAGATTGCTTACCCTTTGGATCTAAAATAGTAACATCAGCATCAAACTCAAGCTCTTTTTTTAATTCTGTTATGATTTCTTTATTTCCTAATAATATTGGAGTTGCAATTCCTTCTTCATAGGCAATTTGAGCCGCTTTTAAAACATCTAAATGCTCTGCCTCGGCAAAAACAATTTTCTTACTGCTCATTTTAGCTCTATTATGCAGTAAGCGTACTAATTTATTATCATTCCCTAAACGCTGTAGGAGTTCTTCTTTATATTTATCCCAATCTTGAATAGGGTTTTTAGCCACGCCACTATCCATGGCCGCTTTTGCAACTGCTGGCGGAATTTCGGCTATAAGTCTCGGGTCAAAAGGTTTTGGGATAATATATTCTTTACCAAAAGTAAGCCTAGTTTCTCCGTAAGCTATATTTACTTGTTCTGGAACAGCTTGTTTAGCAAGTTCAGCTAAAGCTTGAACTGCAGCCATTTTCATTTCTTCATTAATCTTTGTTGCCCTAACATCTAACGCACCCCTAAAAATAAAAGGAAAACCTAAAACATTATTTACTTGATTAGGATGATCAGAACGACCAGTTGCCATAATAATATCTTTTCTTGTTTTTATTGCTAAATCATAATCAATTTCTGGATTAGGATTTGCCATTGCAAAAACGATAGGATTATCTGACATAGATAACAGCATTTCAGGCGATACAATATCAGCTATAGAAAGTCCTACAAAAACATTAGCATCTACCATAGCTTCTTCTAAGGTATCAATCTTACGATCTGTTGCAAATTCTAATTTTTCGGCAGATAAATTTTCTCTATCACTTCTAATAATTCCTTTACTATCTAACATTACGATATTTTCATGCTTTGCACCGAATGCTTTATAAAGTCGTGTACATGATACCGCAGCAGCACCCGCACCACTAACTACTATTCGAACTTCTTCAATTTTCTTTTTTGAAATTTCTAATGCATTTAATAAAGCTGCCGCTGAAATTATTGCTGTCCCGTGTTGGTCATCATGCATAACAGGAATATCCAACTCTTCTTTTAATCTTCTTTCTATTTCAAAAGCTTCTGGCGCTTTAATATCTTCTAAATTAATACCCCCAAAAGTTGGAGCTATCATTTTAACTGTCTCTATAAACTTATCAACATCTTCTGTATCTACCTCAATATCCATCCCATCTATATCAGCAAAAATCTTAAAAAGCAACCCTTTCCCTTCCATTACAGGCTTGGAAGCTTCTGGTCCAATATTACCAAGACCTAACACAGCTGTACCATTAGAAATTACAGCAACTAAATTTCCTTTAGAAGTATATTTATAGGCATTATCTTTATCTTTTGCTATCTCTAAACATGGTTCTGCGACACCTGGAGAATAAGCTAGTGCCAAATCTCGTTGTGTTGCATAAGGTTTTGTAGGAACAATTTTTATTTTACCTGGTTGTGGCTTTGCGTGATAAACTAATGCTTCTCTGCGTTTAGACTCTTTACTCATATAGTGGTTTATTGAAAAACAAATTTACATGTATTCTTTTGAAGAATGGCATCAACTTTAAATAAAAAAGGCATCAACTTTTTGTTAATGCCTAATTTTTAGAGTATTATTTTTTTACAATATAATTGGTATTCCATTTATCATATCTCCATATTCGGTTCTGTTTTGGGTACTTTTAACCTTAATGCTAGAACTGCAGCAATAATAAAAAATACAGCCCCAAATAATATTGCGTTAATTGCATTAGAGTTTAAAAGCTTTGAATAGATTGTACCAAAACTTAAGGTTTCAATACCCATTGGAATTACAATCATCATATTTAAAATACCCATATATACTCCTCGCCGTTCTTGAGGTACAATTTTAGATACCATCGTATAAGGTATTCCCATCATAGCTGCCCACCCAATTCCAAATAACACCATTGGAACTAAAACTAGCCAAGGGTCTGAAATGTAAGGTATACATAATAATGCCAAGCCAGTACCTAATAAACTTGCAGCATATATTTTCTTTCCACCGTATTTAAGAGTTAATGGTACTAGGGCTAAAGCCACGACCATTGTAACAACATTATAGGTAAAGCTCATTTTCGCAGATTGAGCTGCTGCACCTGAAGTATCTAAACCCATTGTTTCTTTTAACAAGGGCACTATAAATTGCCAGTAAACAAAAAGTGCATACCATTGAAAAAGATAAACCGCTGATAATTTCCACATAAACTTTGGCATGTCATTTATTGCTTTAGAAATTTCAATAAATGGTGTCATAAATCTTTCTTTAAAAGGAAGCAATTTATGCGCATTTATTTCAGCTAATTCTTCCTCAGAAGGTGGAATTTCTGGTGTTTTTAATACTGACCATAAAATAGTAGTTACAGATAATAAAGCACCAATAAAAAAAGAATAATACAACCATTTAGGAATGGAATCAACAGCCTCAATATCAACCTCTCCGCCAAATAAATCTTGAAATAAAAATATAGATAATGTAGCTAATAAAATACCTGCTCCTACAAAAAGGCTTTGCATCTGATAACCTAAACTCAATTGTTTTTCTGGTAACTTATCCCCAACAAAAGCTCTATAAGGTTCCATCGCCATATTATTACCAACATCTAAAATCCATAACAAGCCCACAGCAAACCATAAAGCCGGACTTAAAGGAAAAGCAAATAAACAAAGACTACCCAGAATTGCTCCTATTAAAAAAAATGGTTTGCGCCTTCCCCATTTAGGTGACCATGTTTTATCGGAAACTGCGCCAATTATTGGTTGAATAATTAATCCTGTGATTGGACCAGCAATGTTTAAAATAGGTAGCATATCTTCAGGCGCTCCCAAGAATAAAAAAATTGGATTAATTGCCGTTTGTTGTAATCCAAAACTATATTGGATTCCAAGAAAACCAACATTCATGTTAAAGATCTGCCAAAAGGTTAAATTTGGTTTGTTAAATTTCATAAGCTTTGATTAGTTAGCATGCAAATCTTATTATTTCTTAAAATAAAGCAGAAAAACTGACTATTTATTAAATAAACAAGTATTTAAATATAATATATTTAAATGTCACTTAACTTATTCTTAGCAATAAAAAATTATTAGTATTCTTCGAAATCGTTGTAGCAGGCAAATTCACCTAATTAAATTCTCAAAAATTAAGATTTAGCTCAGAAAATCTATGTTTCTTTTTAAACCTGAGTATTTTGTTCTTTTTACTGCAGACTTCTGAAAGACCTTTTTAAAAACATCTTCTGTTATTTCTTGCCAATCTTTTTTTGAAATTTCTAATAATTCTGGATGGGGATTAAAAAGTGGTTCATTATGAGGTTTTGAAAATCGATTCCATGGGCAAACATCTTGGCAAATGTCACACCCAAAAGCCCAATCATCAAATTTACCTTGAAACTCTACAGGAATTTCATTCTTCAATTCGATAGTAAAGTACGATATACATTTACTTCCATCTACAACATAGGGTTGAACAATTGCCTCAGTTGGACATGCATCTATACATGCCGTACATGTTCCACAATGGTCAGTAACAGGGGTATCATACACCAAATCTAAGTCAACAATTAATTCTGCAATAAAGTAAAAAGAACCTGCTTTTTGAGTTAATAAATTACTGTGCTTTCCAATCCAACCCAAGCCACTTTTTGCAGCCCAAGCTTTATCCATTACTGGAGCAGAATCTACAAATGCGCGGCCATCAACCTCCCCAATTTCTTCTGAGATAAATTCTTGAAGTTGCTTTAGTTTTCCTTTGATAACATGATGATAATCTTGACCGTAAGCATATTTTGAAATCTTATAACTATCAGTTGTTTGTTGTTTTTCTGGATAATAATTTAGTAATAAAGAAATAACCGACTTTGCGCCATCGACTAATAAACGAGGATCAAGTCTTTTATCAAAATGATTCTCCATATAAGCCATTTCGCCATTCATATTATTTTTCAGCCATTTTTCTAAACGAGGAGCTTCAACTTCTAAGAATTCTGCTTTCGAAATACCACAAGACATAAAACCAAGTCTTTTGGCCTCTTTCTTTATTAATTGTGTATGCCTTTCTTTTTGATTCATCTTTTATATAAAGGAGAATTGAAACAAAATTACAACTTCAAAATTATCTTTCAATTCACTCATAACCAATCCTATATAAAAATCAATACCTTTAAAAAAAGAAAATATGGTAGTTTTCATGTAACAATTTAAATAATTGCATACTAACAAAGAGTACCAAATTAAACAACTTAAATGATACATATTAAAAATCTAACCAAATCTTTTACGGTGACAACTAAAAAAGGTTTAAAAAAAGAAACTACAACTGTTAATGCAGTGGATGCCATTTCTTTCGACTGCAAACCCGGTAGAATTTTTTCACTTCTTGGCCCAAATGGCGCAGGAAAAACAACAACTTTAAGAATGATTGCTGGAATTATCAATCCAACATCAGGAACTGCTATTGTTGATGGCATTGACATCTCAAAAGGTAATGAAGAAGTAAAGAAAAGTATTGGCTTTTTAACAGGATCTACTGGATTATATGAACGCCTAAATCCTGATGAAACTATCGACTTTTTTGGGAAACTATATAAAATTCCTGATGAGAAACTTAAAGAACGTAAAGAGTATTTATTTGAAAAACTAGGAGTTAATGATTTCAGAAAAAAAAGAATGGGGCAAATGAGTACTGGTATGAAACAAAAAGTTTCGATTGCCAGAACTCTCGTTCATGACCCAGAAGTCTTAATTTTTGACGAACCTACTTCTGGTCTTGATGTAATTACCGCAGAAAGTATTATTGATTTGATTAGAGAGTCAAAAGAAAATAATAAAACTGTAATCTTCTCTTCACATATTATGAGTGAAGTAGATTTATTATGTGATGATCTTGCCATAATAAACAAAGGATCAATAATTTATAATGATACTTTCGAAAATTTCAAGCTAGAAATGAAAGCCAATAATCTGACTCAAGAATTTATTAATCGTGTAAAAGAAGCTTAAGATGAGAGATTTATTTATAATTATAAAAAAAGAGCTAACTGAGCTTCTAAGAGATAAAAAAACTATTATCAATTCAATAATCTTACCTACTCTACTTGTTCCCATACTAATATTTGGAGCTATGAAAGTAACCGAATTGGTTCAAAAAAAGCAACAAGAAAAAGAGGTTAAAATCGGGTTAGTTAATGCTCCGTCAGAATTTTTAAACATCATTAAGGCTGATACTTTAAACAAAGTAACTAGCTACACCAAAGTTGAAGATTTTAAAACGCTTATTTCTGATGAGGTTATCGAATCTGCAATTGTTTTTCCTATAGATTGGAATACGCAAATGGATAGTCTTGCAACCGGTGAGGTTAACGTTTACAGAAATGGTTCAAAAGATAATGTGAATGATCGTGTTTCTAATTTAATTGAAATATATAATACACAATTAAAACAAGAACGAATTTTAAAACTTGCCATATCAACTCAAAAAATGACTCCTTTTACGGAAAATTATATAGAGGTTGGTGAACAAAAAGAAGTTATTGGAAAAAGAATCGGTGGTTTTATCCCTTACCTATTTATTCTTACCATGTGGGGTGGTTGTTTATTAGCTGCTGTTGATTTGGTGATAGGAGAAAAAGAACGCAAAACTATAGAGACTACTTTATCATTACCTATATCGAAATTTAAAGTGCTTTTAGGAAAAACAATTGTTGCCTCATTATTAGGTTTTATACCTGCACTATTAAATTTAATTGGACTTATTGTTGGACTTAACATTATTGATGGCATACCAGACTCTTTCAAAGTTGTGATTAGTGAAATGTTGAACCTTCAATCAATTACACTTATTTTACTTCTATTAATTCCGTTTTCTCTTTTCTTATCCGGATTTATTATAGCATTAGTTGCTGGTGCAACTTCATTTAAAGAAGCTCAAAGTAAAGCATCTCCAATTATTATGTTGATAATTATACCTCTAGTTTTAGCTTTAATGCCAGGTATAGAATTATCATGGAGTACCGTACTTATCCCTGTTTTAAATATTGGTTTAGGTGTAAAAGAAATTATGGCTGGCACTATTGATATGATTCAATATGCTGTAATCTTATTATCTCTAATAGCTTTTGCAGTTGCATCTGTATATTTTAGTTACAAAAAATTCTCAGATGAGAATGCAATTTTAAAATAAATAAGGTTTTTAGATTAGTTATAAAGCCACATGAGAATGTGGCTTTTGTTTTTTATATTAAAATAATCCGCCTTGGATATTCCCTTTTATTCTTCCTAAATGCTTATATGCCAAATCGGTAACTTCACGTCCACGAGGAGTCCGCATTATAAAGCCTTGTTGAATTAAAAAAGGCTCATATACTTCTTCAATAGTCTCTGCGCTTTCTGACACTGCCGTAGCCAGCGTTGTAATTCCTACTGGACCCCCTTTGAATTTATCTATTAAGGTAGTCAGAATTTTATTATCCATTTCATCCAAGCCATGTGCATCAACATTCAATGCTTTAAGTGCAAAACGAGAAATTTCTATATCAATCTTACCATTCCCTTTAATTTGAGCAAAATCTCTAACTCTACGTAATAATGCATTACAAATACGCGGTGTACCTCTACTCCGACCAGCAATTTCAATAGCTGCTTCTTCTGTAATTGGCATTTTCAAAATCTCAGAACTTCTTGTTACAATGGTAGAAAGTAATTCTGTAGAATAATATTGTAATCTACTTTGAATTCCAAATCGAGCACGCATAGGCGATGTAAGCAAGCCTGAACGTGTAGTTGCACCTATGAGTGTAAACGGATTCAAATTAATCTGAACAGAACGAGCATTCGGTCCTGTTTCGATCATAATATCAATCTTGTAATCTTCCATCGCAGAATATAAATATTCTTCTACAATAGGGCTCAAGCGATGAATTTCATCAATAAATAACACATCTCGTTCAGAAAGGTTTGTCAACAAACCTGCTAAATCTCCTGGTTTATCTAAAACGGGACCTGAAGTTATTTTTATTCCAACACCTAACTCATTTGCAAGTATATGCGCCAATGTTGTTTTTCCTAAACCTGGAGGGCCATGAAAAAGTGTATGATCTAATGCCTCTCCTCTTAAATTTGCCGCTTCAACAAAAACCTTTAAATTTTCTAAAATTTGGTCTTGACCTGCAAAGTCTCCAAAACTTATAGGGCGTAAAGCTCTATCGATATCTAACTCTTCTGGAGAGAAATTATGATTTGTTGGATCTAGATTTTCATTCATACAAAACAAAGATAGGGCAAAATAAAGATACTTCTAAAGCAACTAATTCTTATTATTAATACTAGAAAAATCGTATTTTCATATTATGATAAAGAATAATTACACTCCAAGAATTTTACAATATATTCCATTTTTTTATGTCATTTGGTCTGATGACCTTTTATCAACATCTGAAATTAATGTTGTTAAAACAGCTATTCAAAATGATATTCTTTTACTTAAGAATGAAAAAGCACAGTTATTTGAATGGTTAGATACTAATCATCCTCCATCTAATAATGAAATTAAGTCATGGAAACAAACTATTGCAAGTTCAAAAATAAAATTGATTGAAAGTGATATTTACCCACTTACAAGTTTCAGTGAAAGATTATCCTTCTATTATCATTCTGAGCAATCACCAAACGACCAGTTAAAAGATATTGAAATAAATTTAGGCATTCAACCAAATCATTATAATCATTTATTTGATGTTGAAATAGTACATGAAACCACATCAAACTATTACAACGCTAAAGAATTAGATTTTATATTAAAAGGACAATATTCAGAAATCGTTACTGAATTTCATACCTTTTTAAAAGACCCTATTTTTAATTGGGACATTCAAAGACAAAAAGAAGATTTTAGAGCAAAAGTCTTAAAGCAAGTAGAATTTTTAGCTCAAAAAAAGTATGGCGCAATGGCATACCCCTCTGCCTATGGCGGAACAGATAATATGCCTGGCTATGCATTTATTTTTGAAAACATCATGTTTATTGATGGTAGCTTAGCTATAAAATTTGGAGTTCAATTTGGCCTTTTTGGCGGAAGTATTCAAAAATTAGGAACAAAGCAACATCACGATACTTACTTAACCAAGACAGGAGAAGCAAAATTGTTGGGTTGCTTTGCGATGACAGAAACAGGTCACGGTTCAAATGTAAGAGGAATAAAAACTACAGCAACCTATGATAAAAATACTGATTGTATTGTAATTCATACTCCTGGTGAAAATGATAATAAAGAATATATTGGAAATGCATTAGATTCAAAAATGGCTTCTGTTTTTGCACAGTTAATTGTAAATGGCAAAAATCAAGGGGTACATGCTATTTTAGTTCCTGTTCGTGATAAAAATCATGAGCTTTTACCTGGCATCAAAATTGAAGATAATGGTTATAAATTAGGGTTAAATGGTGTAGATAATGGAAAAATTTGGTTCAATCAAGTTAGTGTTCCTCGTGAAAATCTTTTAAATAAATACGGCTCTATTACTAAAGAAGGCAATTACCATTCCGATATAAAAAATGCTAATAAGCGTTTCTTTACTATGCTAGGAACACTAGTTGGTGGTAGAATTTGTGTTGCAAGAGCTGGATTAGGAGGCGCTAAAATGGCGCTCACAATAGCCGTAAAACATGCGCTTAAACGCAGGCAGTTTAATGATAGTATAAAAATTCAGGAAGATTTATTGATGGACTATCCAACACATCAACTTAGATTAACCCCGGCAATTGCAAAAGCATACGTTTATGATGTAACCCTGCAACATATCATGAAAATGTATAGTGATGAGAGTAAACCAGATAAACGCAAAATAGAAACCCAAGTAGCAGGTTTAAAATCTGTAATTACTTGGTATGCCAATGCAACTATTCAAGAATGTAGAGAAGCTTGCGGAGGGAAAGGATATTTAATAGAAAATAGAATTGCTGATCTAAAAGGTGATGTAGACATTTTTACCACTTTTGAAGGTGATAATAATGTATTGCTACAATTGGCAGCAAAAGGTGTACTTTCAGATTTTAAAGCAGAATTTAATAGTGCTGGTTTTTCATCTGTCTTAAAGCTTTTGAGCAGTCAAATTAATGATAAATTAATAACTATTAATCCGCTATATTCAAATAAAATTGACGCAGATCATTTGTACAATCCAAAGTTTCACATGCACGCTTTTGATTATCGTACTAGAAGACTCACCTATACTTTAGCTATGCGTATTCGAGATTATATTAAAAAAGGCGTACCATCATATCAAGCATTTTTAAAAGTTCAAACCCATTTATTAGCTTTAGGAAAAGCTTATAGTTGTGAACTGGCATACCATACTTTTTACAAATTCACAGAAGGTATTTCTGATGACAAAAATAAATTGCTTTTTCAGAAATTAGGAACATTATATGCTTTGCATGAAATAAGAGCAGATGCATCGTGGTTCTTAGAACAAGGTTATATAGGAGGTACAAAATCTAAGGCAATTCGTCAACGTGTGGAACGCTTATGTACCGAATTAAGACCTCATATAAACGTTTTGGTTGATGGATTTGGAATACCTGAGCATTTAATTACTGCTCCGATTGCTAATTAATTTTATTCTATATTTAATTAAGCAATTGGGAGGTATTAGTTGAAAAATAACTCAAAAGCCTAAAATTATTTTAAAAATCATAATCTTCCAAACCTTCCCAATCCTAACCACATGTAATATGATAATGAAGCTTCCTTGCAGAAGCTTCATTTTTTTGTTGAATTTAGTTTACCTTAATATACTATATAACTGGGAATAGCTTTCGATCGATATTTCCTATTGTTTTCATCTAAAAAAAGGATATAGTAATCAATAGTTTCATGAAGCTTTTGGTTTGTTAAAAAATTTACAACTGAATCTAATATCGGGACATTTAATTTCTCAATTTCTGTAGTCTCAATTTCTTTTAATTTTTTAGTTTCAAAAATGATGTCTTCACTTTGTGATAGGTGTATTCCAAATACTTTTCCCTTCTCCTCATTTAAAATAAATTTTTTCGGATAAACATTATCAGATTGAATAATGTTGTGCTTGAGATCAAAAACAATATAGACTTTTTGTGTTATAAATATGTTTTTCAAATTGTTCCAATAAATAATTAATAAGCCTCCTAAAAATAAGAGTAAAATTATATTTATTTTTTTTTTCATAATTATTTAATTTGTAGTGAGTCCTCTATTTCGGAATATTTTTCTGGCGTCTTCTATCATTTTATCTATTTCAGAAAGATTATCCCACGTGACAGAGTTTTCAAAATTTTCAATAATATCGTGAAATATAACACGTTAGAATTAGGAGATATACAATGGAATTGTTCTTTCAATAAAATATTCCCCATTTTTCAAAATTTTGAAAATAAAAAGCTCTCCAAAACTATTTAATGGGCTGCTATATTTACCATGAAAAATTAAATACTTATTCTCTTTAATTCTAAAAGGTGATGAAAATGAATGAATAGGTTTATTTTGATAACCCGAATCAATAATCTTAATTTTATCAAAAATTTCTGGAATTGTAGTTTTTTTAGTTTTTTTAATTTGAGCTATAATTTTAGTTAATTCTTTTTTACTAATTCCTATTAAAGTTACATCTTCTTTGTTTTTTTTAAATTCTTTTTCTAGATAGTATTTTATTTCAACATTGTCATAATTTCTATTTAAATATAGCTTTTGCTCTTTAATAAAGGAAAAGTATCTAGTAGTATCTATGGCCGAAATTTCATTTCTCAAAAACTTTTCTAGTATTAATTTTCTATTGTATTCTGAAACAATAGAATCTTGACTAATAATTACATTTTGAATTAGTTTATAGGTTGCTTTGTTTATCGTTGATTGTGCCGATAAAAATGCTACTGAAACTAAGAAAAGTATAGCTGCAAAAAAGCGCTTTTTTTTAATCACATTTTTTTCCTTCCGATAAAATTTCATCTCCTGTTGCTTCATATATTGTCTTTTCATAATTAGATTTTAAAGATTGGACATCTGTTTGAAAGATATTATAATTGCCCATAATTCTTGTATTTTCTAATAAACAACTTCAAAAGCGAAGTTTCTCAATGCTTCTTAGTTTTTTAGCTTTCGAATAAGACATGTAAATAATATAATATCAAGCTATTCGAGAGCAATAAATTACTTATGAAATAGATAAGTTCTTTGTTAAAATTATCTCCCACTTACCTTTATTCTTTTTTAAAATTATTAAAGATGTAAACCCGCTTAACCTTCCTCTGCTTAACCCAAAAATTAAAGCGGCTTCTGTTATATTCTCATTGTATGCAATATTAGAAAATGACAAAATCATATCTATTTCATTCTTTTTGAAATCATCTACATTAGTGTTAAAAGAATGTATTTGCACTTTTCGAGTTGGCTCTATTTTATTAATGTTAAGAATTTTATTACTTTCTAATTTATCTAATTTTGTCAAAATAGTATTAAAATTAGAGATATCTTCAATTTTACCTCTGAAAGGTGTCAAAATTGTATCTATACAAACAATTAATGGTAGATTTAGATAGTCTTTATTTTCTAGTATTTTTTTAATAGAATCTGATTTAGCATTAAAAGTAGAATCTGATAAATTTGGTGAGGGAGGTGGAACTATTGGCTTAGCATATTTATCAATTAATAATGATACTATAGCATGAGTTTCTATATCTTCATTACTTTTAGAAATATCTTTACATCCTATACTAAATAAGTAAACTAAAGGAATAATAATTTTAATCACATTCAATCGTAATATTTGCATTTACAGTAGTTTGATAATTATTATATTGAGTTTTTAATTGCGGTGTCAAATTATTTTGAAAATCATAATCTTTTGCACTAAGCCATTTTCTAAGGTTTTTATGTCGGTAAAATCTGGTTTGCATTGATAATTAGCCTATTACTTATTTATAACTGATGTCAGAGCTAATTCCATTCATAAATTTAATTTCCAATTTTTTCATTTCATGATCAAATCCATTATTGGTTAATATAAAATAAGTCCATTTTGTTTTCAAAGAATCAATTGTATTTGGAAAACCAAGCAAAGATTTTATTTCTGCTGAATCTTTTTCAATTAGAGTTTTTTTATCACGTAAATCCTTTATCATTTGGTATCTAATTAAATCATTTTTCATCCATTGAGTTTTATTAAATTTCAAACTTTCAGGCTCTAATAATGAAGAAAAAAAAAGGTTACTTACAAATAAGTATAGAGCAATAGTTAATATTGTTATGAACAAAAATTTAGTATATTTTTTATTTTTTAAAAAATGCATTCTACTAAAAATTAACCATAAAAAATACCATATCAAGGATATGATTAATATTAAAGAAAATATTTTCATTAAAATATCCATATTAGTTTATGGTTAGTAAAAATTAGACAGTGACTATGAAAATACTATTTTAAAACCTTGAAAATTCCCAGTCAACTTCATATACTTGATAAGTATCATTTTCTGATAATAAAACAAATGTTTTTAAAATTTTATGTTTTATAGGTGCAGCTGGCTTAAAGCCATTCTCTGCTTCTATTTCTTCAGATTTTCTCAAAAATTCCGTATGCTCTATTTCAAGTAATTTACTCACATCAACAAATTCAATATTTTTGATTTTTGATTTACTTAAAAGCTCATAATTATGCTTTTCTGCTGAATGCCTAAAAATCTCCTTTTTGAATATAAAAAGTTTATTCCCTGTTTCTATTTCGTCGACAATATTAGCTTTATCATCTAACAAATATATAATAGGTCTTGGGTAATTTTTTCCATCTTTAAATAGTTTATAACTATCTGTATTGTCGTTCTGTGAAAATAACAAGCATGTTGTAAAGATTAGAAGTATAAAAACTATTCCATTTTTCATATTGATGTTTTTTTTAATTACAATTTTTTGTCCCATTACGAAAATAATCATTAATATTTTTCTGAATTCTAGTTTTATCTATTTCAGAAAGATTATCCCACGCGACAGAGTTTTCAAAATTTTCAATAACCCTTAAACCAACCCATGAAATATCTTCATAAATCTGTCTTGATAAACTACCATTATTAAATTCTTCAATAATATCAGCAATTATATTTCTATAATGTTGAGCCATCATATTATGATTCCAAGTCGGGTTATTTCTCATGTAGTAATAATCATAAAGCCCTGGAAAATTATCTTTAAGACTTTGAATATATGTTATTTGTTGTTGTTGTGTCATGTTATCTGGGTCTAAATCTCCTGCTTGTGCAGCAGAAAGCATTTTTCTAAAGATTTCAACATGAATTACCTCGTGGGCAAACGAAACGGCTGCGCCTAAATCAGATATAGTATTAAGTTGAGTGTTACTCATTTCAATAGTAATATTAAAACTTGAAGGAGCTAATGTTCGACCATAATTATTTGATGGAAGGCTATTATTAATATTAAAAGTTAAATGAGAAACTGGGAAATCCCCGTCGAACTGTTTTATTGAATTTCCAAATCCAATACTAGAAGAATTTAATTTTTCATAAACGCATAGCGCTTTACCTGTAAGTTCATTAATAATCCGATCTATAAAATCAACTTTACCACCATTTCTCATGGTTTCAATGGCTCTAATAGCAAACAACTGATCTTCAGCTGTTTTATTCAAATTTAGAAATTTAAATACTTGTATAGTATTTTCATGATGAGAT